>PPYF01026665.1_pt1 | contig 70771 bp, 63 predicted proteins | sample 1559871 | NCBI WGS metagenome assembly PPYF01 (sample SAMN08240021, study PRJNA423297) | Human gut metagenome, whole genome shotgun sequencing project.
ACCCGTTGTGTTAGGTGATAGTCCCCGACGTCAGGGTTGCCTTGTGACCCGCATCGAGCCAAGCTCGGCCAGCACGCCCCGCGCACAAACACATACAGCCGCATGCCAAGGTACCAGCATGCGGCTGTTTTTGTATTTAGAAGACAGTAAAATCGCGTTTACCTATGCACTTGCCTCTGTACCAATACTCCACGCTGTAATCCCCGGCCGACCAGTAGCCTTTCTCATCGCGGCCCCAGCCGTTCATCGTGACCTCGGAAACCTCGTATGGGGATAAGGATACAGGATATTTAAACGAGTATCCGGACGGCGAACTACTTCCCGTCGCCAAACCGCCCGGAGTAATAATTTTCACATAAATATCGCCCTCAAAGTTTTCAGTGCTCATGAAAGAGGCAGAGGAAAAAAGATATGTGGAAACGGAGGAGTATATCTGTTCATTCGGTTTATCTCCGTCGTTCCATACCTTTATATCGGTAGCCAGCACGGGAGAGTCAGCGAACATAAGATCCAATGCCTTTTTAGTTGAATTCAGTTCAGATCTGTTCTGCTGCAATTCATTCAGATAGGATTCTGCCTCCTGTGCGGAATCGCCGACCAGATACAGGCAGCCGAGTATCACATATACCACCAGAATGAATGTGGTAATCAGCACCCCTTTGGCGTTTCTCGACAGCCAGGACATTTTTTTCTGTCCGGCGGGTTCCTGTTTTTTGGCCTTTTCCGCTTCCAGTGCCTTCTTCAGGGCTTCAACTTCCTTCTCGTGCGCTTCCTTGGAAATAAAGCTGCCGGCAGGACCGTTGTGTCTGCCGCTGCACAGACTGCGGTGCAGAGCCAGCTGTTCCTGATCGACTGTCGAAAGATAATCGAGTTCCTCCACCCCGTCTATAGGTGAGAGATTCCATGCGCAACAGCCGCAATACGTCTTTCCGGGTTCAACCTTGTTGCCGCATACGGGGCATATCCGCGACATATCCAGGTCCTTGAGCACGTCGTCTACCTTGTGCCCCTTGATGGAAAGCGCATATGCTCCCTGCTTGTAGTCCTCGCCGTACTCCACAAGACGTTTTTTCAGCTCGCGCCGCTTGTGTTCCTGTTCCTGCCTGAGCGATTCGTTGCGGCGGCGCTGACGCGATTGCTCGGTCTCCACATAGCGGAGGAGCGTGTCGCCGAAGTTGTTGAAATCGAGCGATTCATATTTCCACAGGTCGGCGTTGATGTCGTTGACATTGGTGTCCTTGAGGATGGTGACGATGTTTCCCTGCTTGAATCCCTTGAGCTTGGCGTTGACAAACCAGTCCCATTCGTAGAATACCCAGCGCGAATCGATATACTCGGCCTTGGAAGCAAAGACAATTATGTGTTCCACATCCTTCAGTACCGATGTGATTGCCTTGCGGTATTCCGATTCGCCGAGGCTGCGCAGCTCCTTTGAGGTCAGGAACGCGTTTATACCATTATCACGCAGGAAGTTGTATATATCCTCCGCATATACATAATCCTCGCTCTTGCAGGAAATGAAAACATCGTACTTATCCATCGACGGGCCTGTTGGTTTCTTCCCGCAAAGTTAATTACAATTCCTATAATCTGCAAATTTACAGTCCTCCTATAAATACGATAAGGATGCCGGCGGGAGCGACGTAGCGCATGCAGAATACCAGCAGGCGAATGGCAAACGACATGCGGCGGCCGCCGCAGAGCTCGTTTTCAAGCACGGTGCGTTTCAGCACCCAGCCCGTGAAGACGGAAATCAGCAGACCGCCGACTGGCAGCAGAATATTGGAGGAAAAATAGTCGAAGGCGTCGAACACGGTCTTGCCGAAGATGCGCCATCCGTTAAGGCATCCGAACGAGAGGGCGCACAAAGTGCCGAGCACGGAAGCTACGCCGATGTTGAGCGCCGTTGCCTTGCGACGCCCCATACGACAGTCGTCGCACAGCCACGCGATAGAGATCTCGCTCATGGAAATGGTACTCGTCAGCGACGCGAGAAAGAGCAGAACGAAGAAGAGCGTGCTCCACACCATGCCGTAGGACATGTCGGCGAAAATGGCCGGAAGCACCTCGAACACGAGTTTGGGACCCGCGGCAGGCTGCTGACCGTAGGTGAACACGGCCGGGAAGATGATGACACCGGCAAGCACGGCCACGAGGGTATCGAGCAACGCCGTGGTGACGGCCGTCTTAACCAGCGGCGTACGGCGCGAGAAGTAGCTTGAATAGGTGATGAGGCATCCCAGGCCAAGGCTCAGGGAGAAGAACGCCTGACCCATCGCGCCGAGGACGGTGGAGGGCGTGAGCTGCGAGAAATCGGGACTGAAAAGGAAGCGCAGACCCTCGCCGGCGCCGGGCATGAACAGCGAATGAATGCAGAAAGCCACGAGGATGACAAAGAGCAGCGGCATGAGCACATTGCTCACCTTCTCGATGCCTTTCTCCACGCCACGCGAGAGGATGAGATAGTTGCAGGCGAGGAAGAGCAGCGTCCACATGACTGGGCGCCATCCCGAGGCGGCGAAAGCGTCGAAACGGTTGTGTAGGGCGTCGGGCGAATGCAGGTCGCCGAAGCCCGTCACGGACTGCCATATGTACTCCATGGTCCAGCCGGCCACCACTGAGTAGAAGCCGAGAATAAGCACCGAGGCAAGAATGCCCATATAGCCGACGGCGCTCCACAGCGAGCGCGGGGCCAGTCGGCGGAAAGCCGAGCGAACGTTGGTGCCCGTGTGGCGTCCTATGACAAACTCGGCCAGAATCACCGGCACACCTATAATGAATACAAACAGCAGATATGTCAGCATGAACGCTCCGCCGCCATGCGTTCCGGCCTCATAAGGGAAACGCCATATGTTTCCGAGCCCTACGGCCGAACCGACAGTCACCGCCACTACGCCAAGGCGTGTGGCGAACTGCCCTCGTGTGTTTTTTTCAGTCATTCTTCAGGAAATTCAGTCATTTTTTCAAGTGCCTCTACGTCGCGGTGTCGCTCGTCCGGCGTCTCTCCGTCCTCACGGCTGGAGATATAGCGGTTGTAGTAGGCGAGCAGCAGAGTGGTAAGCGGCAAGGCTATTATCAGTCCGATAAAACCGAGCAAGGTGCCCCAGGCCGAGATAGACAGCAGGATGATGGCAGGGTTCAGCCCCATGGCCTTGCCCATGATGCGCGGCACGAGCACCAGATCCTGGATGCACTGCACGATGATGTACACCAGCATGCAGGCCCACCATATCTGCCAGAACTCCACGTTGCCGTCCATGCTGTAGACAAGGCAGAGCAGCGTCGTGGGCACGATGGATATGAGCTGTAGGTACGGCACCATGTTGAGCAGACCGATGAACATGCCGAGCACGATGGCAAGCGGCAGCCCCACGATGACGAAGCCTATGCTGAAAAGCACTCCCACGAGGAAGGCCACCAGAGCCTGTCCGCGGAAATAGTGGTTCATGCTGATTTTCACCTCGTGGGCGACGGAGAACACCAGGTCGCGGCGCTTGGGAGGCACCATGCGCTTGAAACCCCGGAGCAGACGCTCGTAGTCGAGCATGATGAAGACCACATACAGCACCACAAGGAACCAGTTGAGCACGGCCAGCACAAGGCTGAAGCCTCCGGCCACGAAGTCCTGGAGCATGGAGCTGACGTCGTGCCAGTCCTGACGCGTCATGCGCGACGCAATGGCCTTGAAATCAATCTCGTTGCGCAGAAAATCGTGCACGCCCTCCGGAATAAACGGTATGGAGGCCGGCTCGGCGGCGTAATGGCCTATGAGCACGGCCATCTGGCGCATCTCGGCGGCTATCCCGGGCATGAAGATGACGCCCAGGGCAATCATCAGCAGCACAGTCTCGAAAAGCGTCAGGAAGATGGGCACTATTCGCGTCCGCACCCGCAAGAGCCGCTTGTTGTACTGCACGAACGGCTCAAGCATATAGGCAATGAGCCATGCCACGAGAAAGGGCAACAGAACATCGCGTAACAGACCTATGATCCAGACAGCCAGCAGCACACCGAGGGTCGATATGACAAGGCGCACTACCCTGTCGAACGTGTACGGACGAGAAGTTTCTGACATTTTCTTGAAATTATGGAACAAAGTTAGTGATTAATTTACTAATTTTGCAGTTAAAATATCTATAATCCATCATTATGACAGAAAAAACGCAACAATTGCTTAACGACAAGGCGTGGGCCCGCTGGCTCGCACTGGTGCTGATAGCATCAATGATGTTCTTCGCCTACATGTTCGTCGACGTCATGTCGCCCCTGAAGTCCCTTCTTGAGGAAAAACTGCACTGGGACAGCTCCACATTCGGCACCTACGCCGCTTCGGAGTATTTCCTGAACGTGTTTTTCTTCTTCCTTATTTTCGCAGGCATAATCCTTGACAAGACCGGCATCCGCTTCACGGGCCTGCTGTCGGCATCGCTCATGGTGATAGGCGCGTCCATCAAGCTTATAGGTATCAGCGAATGGTTCGAGACCACGGCGCTGTGTGGCTGGCTCGACAGCTGGTGGAGCAGCTTCCCGGGCAGCGCCAAGATGGCCTCGCTGGGCTTCATGATCTTCGGCTGCGGCTGCGAGATGGCCGGCACGACCGTATCCAAAGCCATTGCGAAATGGTTCAAAGGCAAGGAGATGGCGCTGGCGATGGGCGTGGAGATGTCGATCGCACGTCTGGGCGTATTCGCAGTGATGTGGATTTCGCCCCTGATTTCCGGCATGTTCGACCAGTCGGTGCTGGCTCCCGTGGCATTCTGCACCGCCCTGCTCGTCATAGGCCTGCTCAGCTACACCGTGTTCGTGTTCATGGACCGCAAGTTCGACCGTCAGCTGGCATCCGCCGGCGAGCTTAACGGCGAGGACACCGGCGGCGAGGACGAGGAGTTCCACATCTCCGACCTCGGCAAAATATTCCGCAGCAAGATGTTCTGGCTCGTAGCCCTGCTGTGCGTGCTCTACTACAGCGGCATCTTCCCCTTCCAGCGCTACGCGCCGAACTACGTGCAGGAGACCCTCGGCGTAAGCGCCGAGACGGCATCGCGCCTCTTCAGCGTCTTCCCCATCCTGGCTATGGTGCTCACCCCCTTCCTCGGCGCGTTCCTCGACTATAAGGGCCACGGAGCCACGATGCTTATCATCGGCGCCATTATCATGACATGCTGCCACCTCGGCTTCGCATTCCTGCTGCCGGCAGTTCCGCAGGTGTGGCTGGCCGTGACGCTCATACTCGTGCTCGGCGTCAGCTTCTCGCTCGTGCCCGCCGCCCTGTGGCCGTCCGTTCCCAAAATCATCGACAACAACATCCTCGGCTCGGCCTACTGCCTGATATTCTGGATACAGAACATCGGTCTCTGCCTCGTGCCGCTGCTCATAGGCGAGACTCTCGACGCCACCGGCGGCTACTTCGTGCCGATGCTCATTTTCGCCACATTCGGCGTGCTCGCAATCTTCTTCGGCATCTGGCTGAAGGTACTCAACAGCAAGCACAACTACGGCCTTGAAGAGCCCAACGTGAAGAAAGAAAACGCCGCCACTCTCGCCGCCGAAGCAGAGAGCGCCGAGGAGTAAACCTACATTACCTTACCTACGAACAGGGCTGTGCCATCGGCATGGCCCTGTTCCATTCATTTATCGCCAGTATTGACATCCAGAGAATCAAAAATCTGCGAACCGATTGATTTTCAGACCTACTCTCCACATTCTCGGTTCATTATCCCATGTCCGTCAGAAGCCGTAACTGAATATTCTACTATTCCTTTATACAAAGCACCTACTTTCCAATAATAATATCATAATTGAAAGGAAGCGTTCGTTCTTTGTAGTTTAGTATGTACGAGAAAGATGATTTCTCACTTTTTACAACAACCGTCTGAGATGATAAAACGTGTCTGAATACTCTGTAGGAATTCAACTTCTTGTCACATTCAGAGTGCTGAATAAAGAACAGATACTTATTTAACGGGTATTTCTTTATAATTTCACTTATCTGCATAGCAAGTCTTTCCGTAAACTTAGCTGTAACATTCGAGAAGAAATAAGACATATTAATGATTACCAAAGATGGCAATTCCGAGCACCCGTTCCAGAAGTTAACGTCAAGGGAATTGAAAGAATCAAGCATCTGACATTGTAATTTCTCATGTAGTGCATCATTTAAGAATTTCTTCCCCATACGTTTCATTTCTGTGGACACATCAATACCGGTATAAACCATATTGGGTGCCTCCTGAAGGAATGTTTCTGCAAATGCAATTCCACATGTGGCAGGTCCGCATCCTATGTCAATCATATGTACTCTGCCATTACCTGCTTCAATTTGAGCACTAATCCAATTCTTATAGCTGGTAAATATGTTTTTACTGCTGCAATAGTGCTGTCTCATTATATAATAGCAATAGATTAGCACTTGTCGCTCTGCCGACATCTGCACATTGAACAATTGAAGTTGGTTCGTGAAATTAATTCGGCCATAACCGATAGCATTTAGGTTTGTACTCATGTCATTACCAAACACCTTTAACGGCCATTCATCACCGGAAGCTTCTTTGATTGGGCAAAGAACGTACTTTTCAAAAACATCATTGAATTCATCTGACACCGAAAAGGTTGCCTGACTAAGATCCAAATCTCTTGTATCATATTGCGGTACGTCAAAACGACCTGCGACAAAATCGGTTTTCTTAATGCGGAAAAAACCATGTTTGCTTCGCACAAACTCCATCAGTTTGAAAAAAGTGAAGTTGTTGGACAATAACTCTGCATTTCCAAACATTATAAGGTGTTCCTCTGCACGAGTCATGGCCACATTCAATTTGCGGTCAACAATATTTCCGTCGATTCTGTCTTCAAACACATTGTTGGTGAGGAAGTTCAACTGATAATACTTCTGAACGGTAAAGCCATAAATAATATACTTACGTTGAGAACCCTGGAAACGTTCCACGGTGTCTATAGTTATGTCATGCAGCAACTCTATCCCATATTTATCAATTGCCTTGCGTACGGTGGCAATCTGATTCCTATAAGGGACAATAACTCCTACAGTTTTATTAACATCGAAGGCGTCAAGTTTCTCTAACTCGTACACCTTGACAACTGTGGCAGCCACCATTTCAGCTTCCGTTTGATTAACTTTATCGGACAAAGAATCATTGGGCTTCTCTGAGTCAACAAAGACAATTCTACGCGTCTTTAGCAAATCTATTATACCATTCTTCCCATCGCCGCGGGTTGGTAAAACGATATTTTGGTGTGGGCGCGGAACCTCTTCCAAAAGATTATTGTAAAAAGCATAATTGGGGAAAATGGCTATATCATGGTGCATTCGCCCCTGCTTTCTCAACATATGGGTTACATCCTTGCTATTTGCATATTTCCTAAGCAGACGTTCAAACAGCGACATGCGGCAATTGATCAGATGAATCTCATTCAGCAAAACATCTTGTACACGGCTGACATCTTCTGTTTGCTGTACAACGGCCGGGAGCTGTTTGTGGTCACCAATCAACACGAACTTTCTGATTGCAGGAGTATTTTTATTAGTAGCACTTAGCAATCCTATCAAATGTGGCTCCAATATTTGTGAGGCTTCATCAATAACAGCAAGTGTAAACTGTTTCAGTTGGAATAAAGCAATGTTGCTATTTAATGCGGTAGTGGTTCCGACGAAAACATTGGTTTTCAAAAGCATATCTTTGAGGTCCTGCCGATTGCCAGTCTGTTCAATCCTCGAACTGAGCAGATTTCCTCTATAGTTATCGGCACAACTATATTCGCCACCAATTCTAATAAAATCAATTCCCTCAGCTTCTAATTTACTGCAAATTTCATCTACGGCCCGATTGGTGAATGACAAGATTAAAATACTTGCTTCTGATTCTAACAGTTCTTCCTTAACAGTATTAAGCATACCGTATGAGGTTTTTCCCGTCCCAGGAGGGCCGATAATCAGAAAAATATCCTTGGCTCTCTTTACTCTTAACATTAGATCATTAAACTCGCCATAGTCCCCTTTCAATGTAATGGCATTGTCTATTTGTGGCTCCCTTTGTAGCAATAACAAATCACGTCTGTCCTTAGGTGCTGTGAGAAAAGCCTGCATTCCCTTATAAAGGGAACTGTAGGATGATTCCATAAAATCGTGTTCAATAGCCCAAGGGTGATTTATCTGAGCAACAAACACACAGTTGTCTGACTGTACTGCTCTCAATCTTAATTGGATTGTGTCTGTCTCAATCTTCTCAATCGTACAACGATGCACAATAGTCTTGCGGGCATCCGGTTCTTTCCCTTCGGTATATGGATAAAGAATAACGATGTCACCAACACGGAAGTTTGACATGTCGTTATCCTCGTTCTCCGAAAACCTTAATTTCACACTTCTTATTCGTCCTGTCGTTTCCTTAGTAGGTGACAGAAGCCTTAAACTGTCATATATATTTCCAGCCTGACGTTTCTCTTCCAAGGAGTTGTGCCACGCTGCTGCAAAGCCTGAGCTCTCTTTGGTTTTGTTGCCCAACTTTGACATGACATGCTCGTTCGCGATAAATGTCAGAAATCGGAAATAATACGCTTTTTCCAAGTCGGATGCCTGCTGTATGGGGTCTAACACTGCTGCTATCTGTGGACGTTGATAAGTAGTCCACAGATTGTTATTAACTCTCTTCTCGTTCAAATCCCCCGGAGAAAGCCCGTCAAGAATCCTATAGCCATCAGGCTGAGTATACATCATTTCAGTCCATGCTATACCATTTCTAACCTTAATAGCCTTAAAAATAAGTTCCGGAACAAAGCCCAGCCCCAACAAACTCTCGCTATATTTTGAATAAAGAAGAAATTCATGAAGCTTTTTCCCATTTCGTTCGTATGACTCTCTGTAATTATACCTTATTAGTGCCATATAGAGCAACATCTGGACATAGTGTTCATCCGTCTGTTTTGGCTTTACATAATTGCCGTAAGGAAAAGCTCCCTTGCCGGATTTCTGCTCTATAAGAACTTTATAGTCCATTTGGAGATAGTCCATACGTCCTTGCAATCCAAGCATCTCGGAGAAGAAGGATGGTTCCACTATTCCGTTTTTAGGATCAAATTGTCCTACCTTTTGTCGCAAAGCAATATTAATGGCATTATTAATATTATACTTCTGTTTCTGCGCTTCTGGATGAAACTGAGGAGTTATATCTGCTGTCAATAGACTGATAGCATTGTTCTTGAAGAATGATTTTATACTTTCAGCATATGAATGAGTGTTTGGCAATTGGTGGATGGCTTCATCCAAAAGCTGCCCTGCTAAGTTACCCAGTACTATTGCCTCTGTGTTTTTGTGGGACTCCAATTTCTTTATTAAATCCACAAATGGGGAATCCGCATAGTTCGTAAAACAGTGAGCAACCGTCGTTATATTGACCAGATAATCCGGCTCAAATATAATCAGTTCCGGGTAAATAACGCCATCATCTTCTCTTGGACGTACAAGATTAAGCTGAGAGTCTTTGTGAAACAAATCTCTCAAATAAGTCCAATCAAAGTCATAGAACTTGTTTCCGTGAGCATAACATACTTTTGATAGGTTACCGTCACCAGTGTCCTCAGTCCTGACATAGACAAAGTCGTTATCCCAACTTTCCACAATACATCTTATACATTCTCCAACAAGTGCAGGGATGTACGATGGTGCCTTCTCGGTAGGGAACCGGTCGACAAATTTGGAAGGAACATCAACTTTATAAATGAATGCAACAAACTGGCATAAGTTCTTGATGTCATAAAGAAAATACTTTTGTAGCTCGGATTCCGTTAGTTCAGATTGTCGTCTTAGACGTACTCGAGTATCGTTTGTCGCTTTCATCAATCTATTGTTGGCTCCATACTCTTTTAATAAGTAGTCGGTTTTTGCAAAGTCGCCACCAAAGTTAATGTGTATTCCGTGAGTTTTTTGATTCAAACATTTTTTGAAGACTATATTCATCGAATGATATGCCGCACGATAATTAGGTATTTGACTGATAGCATCTTCCAACTCGTCAAAGAAGTTAGTTGATGCCTCAGGCTCGTATACCTCACTGGTTAGTATGAGTTTTTCCCTATTTGACTTTGTGGAAAAATCCTCTATTTTCAACTTTTGAGGGATGGATGCAATAAAGTCTTTAGACATTGCCGGCGAATCAAATCCATCCAAAATGCATGATAAACTGCGATTATCACATATGGTGAGCCAAGTTCTAACTGTATCCGACAATCCTGTTGCATCGATATCGGCATTTTGCCAGAAAATGATAGCTGCACTTATCATTTGAGGCTTAACACCCAATAATTTACTTAGACCTTTAGTGACTCGGCTCCTGTTCAACCTTATTTGTGTAAATGGAGTTTTCCCGCGAGTTCCACCTTCAATAATCAAATTATTTGAAGTCCAGGCACCATTCTCACGAGCGATAATTGTACCACCCCAGTTTTTAAATTCCAGCAAACGAATGCCCCCTGTGGCGATAAGAAGTGCGTCAATTTCCACGCCCTCTATATTGTAGTTGCCAATGAGAATACATTCATCTGAAGATGCATCATACTTTTGCTTAAGTAACTTGCATATTGATTCAAACTGCTTCGTTTCTGCAATATGATTATAATCTGATATTTTGAAAATGTTTAATGGCATATTATTCTCCTATTATAGTTTCAGACCATTTGTTATTTTGGTGTCTTTCCCAGTTTTGTAATGCTAATTCCTTTGTTGTATTTGCATAGCAATATTCACATAGATGAGGACAGGTGTTATATTGACCGATGTCCTTACTTACAATGCAACCGCATAACTGACGCTGACCGTTATCCTTATTATTCTTTCTTTTAACGGCATATAAATCGGGAGTAAGAATTATTGCATTGTCCGGTATTTGATTAGGGTCTTCGAAATCATCAAATAATGATGGCTGTTTTGTATTTATTGAAGATATTTCAACTTTCAAGTAGTCCATCAGAACCTTATCTTTATAGGCCAAACGAATAATCAGATCATCATCTACACAACGATTATGTTCAATCCCGTATTGATCTAAATCGATTTTTTCACCGCATGTGGCAAGTTTGAAGTTCCAACCTAAAGCACGATTCATTTCCGAAAGTCTTGACGCAAACTCAATCATCAAGTCCGTATCCCATTCAGTATAATTGATACAATTTTTCTCAAGATTAGCTTTAACCTTAATATACGTAGCTATGTCAGCATAACTGAACACCAGTTTATCTGTATAACCTTTGAGTTGGTTGCCAATTCTTTTGACTTTTGCCAACAATTTATCTATGTTGATTTTATCAGTCAAAATCATTGGATCGAATCTCCATATGACGCGACCTTTTCCTAATCGATCAACTAATAGTTTAAATGTTTCAACACGTTGGCTTAATGGTGGAACGCCCTTCTCCAAACGTTCTTCTTCGTAATCGTTAAGGGTGTATTGAACATAGCAATTAATATTTCTCTCATCAAGATAACTCAAATGTTTTAACAAAGGTTTAGGATTTTTTGACCAAAAAACAATGAATCGAGTCTTGTCATAAGAAATATAAGAACGGGCACCATTAAAAGGATTTATCCAAACCGAATAACCTCGTTTCAGACGTTCAAAGAACCAATCGACGTAGAAAGCCGGGATATCAGTACTTCTACTGGCTGACACAATAATTGGAGCTAATGCTTCAACGTGCTCACCAGAATCATTTCTTATTAATAATTTTGAGGTTATGTTAGCCATAAAAGGATTTAAATTTGGCGTTGACGAGTGTACTAATGATTCAATATCGACACTTAGAAATGATGCATACAGATTGGATTGGAAAAGTGTTGGCGAAGCACTCGTAGTCAGGAAATCTATCTTTTCTTAATTGGTTTGTAACTCATTTGTTTGGGTGTCAGGTTTTTGACAATATAGTCTTGAACCTATTTGGCCTTTGTCGTTCTGCTTTTATCTACCTTGATATAATTTGAACACAAAGTTACCATAATGCTATGAGATTGCCAAGAAACATGCTAAATAACACTTTTTCTGTCCAACGCAAAATCAGAACGAAATGAAAAACTATATGTTCGAGAGTTAGAGAGTATGACAATATACAGGCTGAAAGGCAAAAACGGCTCATAATGTGGGTGTTGCAAAACCTCGAATTGTGGAACACACGCCTCGTGCAATGCGTTTAAATAAGGGTGTACACTCGGGCGGGATGGAATGAGCAAGGCTTACGGCAGATAATCATTGACCGGCATCGGGAGCCCACGGAGTGGGTGGGCATTTTTCAGCCCATGCGTGAGGAGGCGTAGCCGACGAGCCATGGGGTGTGGAGTGCCAAATACATGCGCAGCAAGCTCCGGCAGGATGCGCAGCTGCGCTTTTCCGGACGTTAGTCCGTGGAACCGTTGGTGTGAGCCGGGACCAAGGTCCGCAAGCACGCGCTGTCGCTCCCTGCCGGAGCTCGGCGCGTGGTAGATGGTGTGGCTCTGTCCCATGGCTCGTCGGCTACGCCTCCTCACGCATGGGCTGGAAACTGCCCGCCGCGCTCCGCGGGCTCTTTTTTTGAGTTTAGAGTTTATAGGGGATAGGTAAGAGGGGGACGGTGCAACCCGCCATGCGGCGGGTAGATGCATTTTTACGGGCTTTCCACGGGTACGGCGCAATGCGCCTTAACCCGTGGCTAACCATATTTTACCCGCCATACGGCGGGTAATAACCTGATACACTATTAAATGATAGCAAAACGTTATTTAAACTGCATTGCACGGACCCTGTGTCCCTATATTCAAGGTGGAAATATCGAGTTCTGCAACAGCCCCGCCGTTGTGATGTACAGGGGGATAGATTAGTTGAGGACTTTGTAGCCTTTGGCGAGGAGGGAGTTGCGGATGTCGGAGATGTGGTTGGCGTCGCGGGTTTCCAGTTCGATGCGGATGGTACAGCCGTTGATTTCGGCGCTGGTGTTGATGCGCTCGTGGTTGACGGAAATGATGTTGCCGCCGGCCTCGGCGATGACGGTGCAGACACCGGAGAGCTGTCCGGGCTTGTCGGCGAGGTCGATGGTGAATGTGTAGTTGCGTCCGCTTTTGGAGAGTCCGCGGGTGATGACGCGGCTGAATGTGTTGACGTCGATGTTGCCGCCGCTGACGAGGCAGACGACTTTCTTGCCCTTGACGGGCACCTTGTTGTACATAACGGCGGCAACGGAAACGGCACCGGCGCCCTCGGCCACGAGCTTCTGCTGCTCGGTGAGGGCGAGTATGGCGGCTGCTATCTCCTCGTCGCTGACCGTCACGACCTCGTCGACGTACTTGTTGCACATCTCGAAGGTGTTGACACCCGGCTCCTTCACGGCTATGCCGTCGGCTATGGTGCTGACCTCGCTGAGGCGGGCGATGTGTCCTTCCTGAAGGGATGCGGCCATGGAGGGAGCGCCTGAGGACTGCACGCCGTAGACCTTAATCTCGGGACGCAGCGTCTTGATGGCGAAAGCCACGCCGCTGATGAGGCCACCGCCGCCGATGGGTACGACCACGGCGTCGACATCGGGCAGCTGCTCAAGTATCTCCAGACCGATGGTGCCCTGTCCGGCAATCACCTTGGGGTCGTCGAAGGGGTGAACGAAAGTGTAGCCATGCTGCTGTTGCAGCTCGACGGCCTTGGCGTAGGCGTCGTCGTAGACACCCGGCACGAGGCACACCTCGGCGCCGTAGCTGCGCGTGGCCTCCACCTTGGAGATGGGCGCGCCGGCGGGCAGACAGATGATGGCCTTGATGCCGTTGCGCTGCGCACCGAGTGCGACGCCCTGCGCGTGGTTGCCGGCCGAGCAGGCAATTACGCCGCGGGCCTTCTCCTCGTCGCTGAGCTGCGATATTTTATAGTAAGCGCCGCGGAGCTTGAACGAGCCCGTCAGCTGAAGATTCTCAGTCTTAAGAAATACCTGCGCCTCGGGATTGATTTTCGGGGCGGGAATGACGGCCGTCTTGCGGGCTACGCCCTGCAACACTGCGGCGGCATTGAATATTTCGCTTATTTGCAGCATTTTATGATGATTTAAGGAAATTTCTATTCGAGAGGCAGACGGTTCATCTCCTCGATATAGTCAAGGATAGCCTCGCGTCCACGGCGGTCCTGACTGCTGGTGCGGAACACCGGGGGCAACTCCTCCCAGCGTTCGAGCAAGGCGGCAAGGTAAACCTCCGTAGCCTTCTTGGCGGCTGTGGACGTAAGCTTGTCGAGCTTCGTGAACACGATGCTGAAAGGCACCCCGTTCTCGCCGAGCCACTCCATGAATTCCATGTCGATGCGCTGGGGAGCGTGGCGGGAGTCGACGAGCACAAACAGATTCGTCATCTGCCGACGGTTCAGAATATAGTCCTGAATCATATTCTCCAGCTTAGCACGGTCGGCCTTGCTGCGCGCGGCATAACCGTAGCCAGGGAGGTCGACCACCACCCACTCGTCGTTGACAAGAAAATGATTGATAAGCATAGTCTTGCCGGGGGTGGATGAAGTCTTTGCCAGGTCCTTGCGTCCGAGAAGCATGTTAATCAGAGAGGACTTGCCCACATTGGAGCGTCCGATGAAAGCATACTCATGGCGCATCTCCGACGGGCATTTTTTCTCGTCGGGGGCACTTATTACAAACCGCGCGCTGTTGATAATCATAGAGGGGTGTCTATTCCGTAAGTATATAAAAAAACTCCCGAGCACGGGGCTCAGGAGTCTTGGCGAGTAGCGAATTCGGGAATCGAACCCGAGTCTCCACCTTGAGAGGGTGGCGTGCTAGGCCACTACACTAAATCGCCTCATTTGCGCTGCAAAGTTACGGACATTTCGCATTTCCTGCAAGTATTTCAGCGAAAAAATATTGCAAAAATTTGTTAAGGAAAAATTGTCAGCTGGCTATCAGCGCGTTGGCGGGGGCGTGTCAGTCGTGATGGTAAGGCTCGCCGCGAAGGATAGTCATGGCACGGTAGATCTGCTCGGCGAAGAAAGGACGAACCATCTCGTGGCTGAACGTCATGAGCGACAGGCTGAGCATAGCGTCGGCGCGCGCCCTTACCTCCTCCGAAAAGCCGTAGGGGCCGCCCACGACGAACACGAGATTGCGCGGGAGCGTGGACATCTTGCGGTCGATGAATCCGGCGAACTCGCGCGAGGTCATCTGCCGTCCGTGCTCGTCGAGCAGCACGACACAGTCGGCCGGCGCAATATTGCGCAGCATCTGCGCACCCTCGGCCTGCTTCTGCGAAGCCTCGGTGGTGGAGCGTGTGGTGCGCACGTCGGGCAGCTCCATCAGTTCAAACGACACATAGTGGCCTATACGGGCCGTGTAGCGCTTCGTGAGCTTCTCCAGAGCCTCGTCGCGCGTGCGGCCGGTTACCATCAGTATGATTTTCATGCGTCTTTGCGATATTTTTATTACTTTTGTGCAAAATTACACAATATAAAGCAATCAGCATGAAATCCACCGACGAATTGATAGACGACCTGCTCACTCTGGCCTTTGCCGAGGACGTGGGCGACGGCGACCATACGACACTGAGCACCATCCCCGCCGAGGCCATGGGGCGCCAGCGACTAATTATAAAAGAAGAAGGAATACTGTGCGGCGTAGACATAGCGCGCCGTGTGTTCGAGAAATTCGACCCGTCGCTGAAGATGACCGTATATCTGCATGACGGCGCCCGCGTGAAGCCAGGCGACGTGGCCTTCGAGGTAGAGGGCCCGGTGCGCTCGCTGCTCCAGACAGAGCGCACCATGCTCAACATCATGCAGCGCATGAGCGGCATCGCCACCATGACCGACCGCTATCAGCAGCGCCTCGAAGGACTCAAGACCAAGGTGCTGGACACGCGCAAGACCACACCCGGCATGCGCATCCTCGAGAAGATGGCCGTGAAGACCGGCGGCGGCATGAACCACCGCATAGGTCTTTTCGACATGATACTCATAAAGGACAACCATGTGGACTTCGCAGGCGGCATCCCGCAGGCCGTAGCGTCGGCCAAGGCCTACTGCAACGCAACGGGCCGCGACCTGCGCATAGAGCAGGAAGTGCGCAACACCGAGGAGATACTTCAGGCCATCGAGGCCGGCGTGGACCGCATCATGCTCGACAACTTCACGCCCGAGCGCACCGCCGAGGCCGTGCGCCTCATACGCGAGAAGGCACCCCACATGGAGATTGAATCCAGCGGCGGCATCACCCTCGACACGCTGCGCGCTTACGGCGAGGCCGGCGTGGACTTCATCAGCGTAGGCGCCCTGACGCACAGCGTGAAAGGCCTCGACATGAGTTTCAAAGCCGTCTGAATGCTTCATAAAATAAACATACAGGCTGCCCCGGAGGTGGCGTTCAATCCCGAGCGTCTGCCGGCCGAAGCCGCGCGCGAACTGGGTATCGCACCCGCGAGGGTGAAGCGCGTGGACGTGCTGCGCCGCGGCATCGACGCCCGCCGCAGGCACGTGACCGTCAACCTCACGCTTGGCGTTCACGTAGACGAGGTGGACCTCTCGGCCACGCTCTACGAGCCCGAGGCGTTCCCCACCCTCGCCGCCGACGCGCCGCAGGCCGTGGTTGTGGGTGCCGGTCCCGCAGGACTGTTTGCCGCACTGAGGCTTATACAGCTCGGCATACGTCCAGTGGTACTCGAACGCGGCAAGAACGTGGACGACCGGCGGCGCGACATGGCCCGCATCAGCCGCGAGGGCATCGTCGACCCCGACAGCAACTACTGCTTCGGCGAGGGCGGCGCCGGGGCCTACTCCGACGGCAAGCTCTACACCCGCAGCCGCAAGCGCGGGCCGGTGGACGCGGTGCTGCGCTGGTTCTGCCAGCACGGCGCATCCACCGACATCCTTGTGGACGCACACCCGCACATCGGTACCGACCGTCTGCCCGACGTCATCAAGGCCATGCGCAAGACCATAGAGCGATGCGGCGGCGCGGTACACTTCGGCACACGCGTGGAACGGCTGCTCACCGACGAGGGCGGCGCACGCGTCACAGGCGTGGCCGACGCCTCGGGCCGCGAATGGCACGGCCCCGTAATTCTCGCCACCGGCCACTCGGCGCGCGACGTCTACCGCATGCTGCTCGCACAGCATGTGGAGATACAGCCGAAAGGCATAGCCGTGGGCGTTCGCCTGGAGCATCCGCAGAAACTCATCGACAGCATACAGTACCACTCGCCGCAAGGCCGCGGAAAGTGGCTGCCCGCAGCCGAGTACAGCATGCTCACGCGCGTGGACGACAGGGCCGTGTACTCCTTCTGCATGTGTCCCGGCGGATTCATCATCCCCGCCGCCAGCGAGCCCGGTCAGATAGTGGTGAACGGAATGTCGCCGAGCAACCGAGGTACCCGCTGGGCCAATTCAGGAATGGTGGTGGAGGTGCTTCCCGAAGACCTGCCCGAGAAGTACCGCGAACACGGCCCTCTGTGCATGATGCAGTATCAGGCCGACATAGAAAAGCACTTCTTCGAGGCTGCGGGACGCACGCAGAAAGCTCCGGCCCAGCGCATGACCGACTTCACGGCATCGCGGACGTCGGCAACGCTGCCACCCACAAGCTATGCGCCGGGACTGACGCCTGCGCGCATAGACTGCCTGCTGCCCGCACCCATAGCGAAAAGGCTGCAGGAGGGCTTCCGCCAGTTCGGACGGACGGCACGCGGATTCCTCACGCCGGAGGCAACTCTGATAGGCTGCGAGACGCGCACGTCGGCACCCGTACGAGTGCCACGCGACCCCGAGTCGCTGCACCATATAGCCGTGGCCGGACTATACCCCTGCGGCGAGGGCGCAGGCTACGCGGGCGGCATAGTCAGCGCGGCCATCGACGGAATGCGGTGTGCCGAGGCCCTGGCAGCGAACATTGAGCGCTGACACATTGTATTATATATATGCGTCAATACATATTATTCCTCTTTCTGCTGCTGTGCATCGGTGCCGGGGCCGCCACGTGGGAGCCGGACACCGTGCTCGGCGACGGCTTCGAGATACACCGCGTCACGATGCCTGACGACTATTCGGGCAAGGTGCGCAGCACCGTAATACGCCATCGGTCGGACTGCGGCGATTCTACGGCCGTACTGTACATCCACGGCTACAACGATTATTTCTTCCAGGATGAGGAGGCCGAACGACTGACCGACTCATGCTACCACTTCTACGCCGTGGACCTGCGCAAATACGGACGCTCGCTGATGCCGGGCCAGACACCCTACGAGGCGCGGAATATCGACGAATATTATGCCGACATAGACTCGGCGGTGGCGGCAATGCGTCAGGACGGCATAAAGCGGGCGGTGCTGATGGGGCACTCCACCGGCGGCCTCGTGGCATCGTCCTACATGAGCCATCGGCCCGACAGCATATTCCGGCTGCTCGTGCTCAACAGTCCGTTTCTGGAATGGAACATGAACGGCTTCATGCGCAATGTGGCAATACCCACGGTAGGATTTTTCGGGAAAATTTTTCCGCGCATAAAAATATCGCAGGGGACAAAAGATTCGCCCTACGGCGAGTCGCTGCTGTGCGGACGCCACGGCGAGTGGCACTTCAACACGCAGTGGAAAACCATTGTGCCGCGCAAGGTGGAGACGTCGTGGCTGGGTGCCATAACACGCGCACAGCACGCCGTGCGTAAAGGCCGCATAGGCGTGCCTGTGCTGGTGATGCACTCCGACAAGAGCGCTTACGGCGACACGTGGACGCCTGAATTCCAAAAAGCCGACGGGGTGCTCAATGTGGAGCATATGCACAAGTTAGCTCCGAAATTAGGGCCCGACGTGACTGAATGCGTGGTGCCGGATGCGCTGCACGACATCTTTCTCTCGCGGCGCGACGTGCGCGACAATGCGTACGACAACCTGTTCGACTGGCTGTATGCCCGCAACATGAAAGCAAAGCCATGAGCAAGACACAGCTGAAAAAAGAACTCTCCACGATGGACCGCGAGCAGATAATACAGGTGGTGCTCGACGCATATTCGGCCCGCAAGGAGACGCGTGACTACTTTGAGTTTTTCCTGAATCCCGACGTAGACAATCTCTACGACAAGACGCTTGCCGCCATAGACAAGGAGCTGATGCGTGGGAAACACGGGCGGAACACGTCACGCATCACGGTGATACGCCGCGCAATAAAGGAGTTCAGCGCATATGACCCCGGGGCGGAGTACGTGCTGCGCCTGATGCTCGACACGCTCAACCACATTCTGATACGCGAGAAATATGTCTACTATAAGGAGACTTTCGAGAAAGGCGTACACAAACTGATTGACGACATCATGGCGTACGCCGACGCCCATGCCCTTGTGGACACGGCCGCCGGCAGGCTGCACGAAATGTCGCGCGACATGAATCTGGGCACGGCGTCGTTCCGCGGACGGATGCTGAGGAGGTTCATGTTTTTGAGTTAGGAGTTAGGAGTGAGGAGTGAGGAGTGAGGAGTGAGGAGTTGTGCAACCCGCCATGCGGCGGGTAGATGCATTTTTGCGGACTTACCTCGGGTACGGCGCTACGCGCCTTAACCCGAGGCTAACCATATTTTACCCGCCATGCGGCGGGTAATCGACTGACGAACTGCCAAATAGCGACATAAAGGCACTCGATAAATCGTCCGAAATGATATTTGAACCGCATAGCACGAGCCGTGCGTCCATACAAGCGTGATTCTGCAACACCTTCAACTCCAGTCCTATTCCAGTTTGTCTTCCATGAATTTGGAGAGGTCGAATTTGCCGCGGAGGAAGATGACGTTGGTTTCGCGTCCCTCGGAGGAGTGGATAAGGAGTTCGCGGACGATGGTGCCGTCGCTTTTCGGCATCAGCGCATAGATGGCGGTAGTCTCACCGGCGCTACGTGTCTCCAGCAACAGTTCCAGACGGCGCTCCCGTACCACTGCGGCTACGTCCTGCGCTATCGCGGCGGCGGAAGCAGCATCGTTGCATTCAAACGCCTCAACTGTCTTAACCTTGCCGCCATACTCGGAGTAGTCGTCATCGGCGCCGGCCAGACGTCCGAGTATCATCATGGTGCCTACCGGCACTCTGACGCCCTCGGAGGCGGGGTAGCCGTTCAGGGCGCCAAGCACTTTGGGCTTGCCTATGATGCAGCTGCCCAACATTGACGCCAGAAGCAGCATCACGACGGGCAGCCACAGTGTTTTTCGGACGGCCATCATTTTTCGGAGCCATAATTCTGCAGAGCCTCGATATCGACGGTTCCGCGTATATAGATAAGGCTGTATTCATCGCCGTCGCGGGCCTCTATGAGCAGAGATTTCAGCACGGCAGGATTGTCGTCCGGTACGATGCCGTAGATACGCGTTGCCTCGTCGCCGCCGTCGCGCGCCTCCACTATCAGCTCCAGCTTCATGCTGTCGACGAGAGCCTGCGCCTGCTGCTGCAACTCCGGAATAAGTGCTTTCTTCTCGCAGTTCAGTATCTCTATCGACTCCATGTCGGTGATGCCGGCGCAGACGTCGCCGAGGTCGCCACGGTCCATGAATGCGGCTTTGCCGGCGAAACGCAAGCCGGCTTTGCCGATATATACAGACTCCACCCCGGGCTTGTCGGCGAAACTTCCGAATATGCGGCCCGACTGAGCAGCGAGCGCAGGAGGCATGACGGCCATCCAGGCCGCCAGCAGAACTATTGCAATGATTTTCTTCATAGTTATATCAGTTTTCTTTATTATTGGACATAGGATTCTTAATTATGGCCGCGGCCATCTCGGCGTGCTCCACACCGTCGGCAGTCTTGCCGAGCGTACGGCGGAGCCTTGCAAGCACGCGGAAGGTAGCGTCCACGGCCGCAGCCGAGTCGGTGAGCTCAACGGTCTGCCGTGCGGCTATCTGCCGGGGCGTGACAACGCGTGCCTTACCTACCCTCACGGTATCGGTCGCAAGGTCATTGGCAGCTGCCATCGAGAGAGTATCCACCACCGACAAGCCGGTGCGAATCTCCTCGCCTCCACCGGCAATCAGAACATCCGCTTCCTGCGGCATCTCGGGGCGGGGCAGAAGGAAGACAGCGACTGCGATAAGGGCTGCCACAGACGCAGCCACAGCGGCCCACCGGCGCAGCAGGAGGAACTTGCGGCGAGGCCTGCCGACGGTGGCGGCAAGTATGCGCGCCTCCATACCGGCAGGCGGCACGGCATGAGCATCGGCCATGCGAGCCAGCGCGCGAAATATAGCGGCATCGGGGGCTAACTCCGGCGGCACGTCGCCAGCAGCGGCGGAGGAGAAGTAGCGCTTCAGCTCGTCGACCTGGGCCGATGTGGCCGAGCCGTCGTAGTAAGCGTCAAGCAATGTGCGTAGTCTGTCCCTGTTCATGACTCCATATATTTAATGTACATTTCTCTTATTTTTTTACGGCCGCGGCTGAGCAACTGGCGCACGTTGCCGGGCGAGTAACCCGTCAGCTCGGCGATTTCCTCGTTAGAGCGTTCATCAAAAGCGCTCAGGCGCACCACCTCGCGCTGGCCTTCCGGCAGAGAATCCACGATGCGCCCGATAAACTCCACCGAGTCAGGCTCCGGCATAGAGGCGCCACCGCGGTCCGGCTCTATTTCGGCCAGGGATGAGCGACGGCGCAGGATGTCGACAGCCGTGCGGCGAAGCATCCACATCGAGTAAGCCTCCGGATTCTGCACCGAGGCCATAGCGTCGCCGCTGCGCCATATCCGCACCATCGCCTCCTGCACGGCATCCTGAGCGTCGCCGCGACGGTCGCCCAGAATGGCGCAGGCCGCCGAATAGAGCCGCGGATACAGCGGCACGAAGCGTTCGGTGAAGATGTGTTCTATGCGGTTCATACCCATTAGACGCAGACCGGGCTGAGTTTGTTACAGCCGGCACAAATATTTTTCTGTGTCCGAAAAATGTTGTAAATTTGCAGCGTATGACAATGAAGAAAACAACTGCCGCCGGTCTTGCGCTGCTGTTCCTGCTGTGGCTGGGACTCGTGGCGCTCATAATCGCCGGCACACCTAAATTCACACTGTACACGGCGTTTGTCATCGTGGCCTCGGGTATAATCATCTTTGTGCCGCTTTACCGTAAATATTTCAAAGGAAATTAACATGGCATCAGAAGGCAACGACAACGGTTCGCTTCTCTCCTCCATCGCCTCACCGGACGACCTCCGCAAGCTCTCTCTGGAGCAGCTGCCGGAGGTATGCGCCGAGATACGCAATTTCCTGATCGACAACCTGAGCAAGAACCCGGGCCACTTCGGCTCCAGCATGGGAGCCGTAGAGCTGAGCGTGGCGCTGCACTATGTGTTGAACACGCCTTACGACCGCATCGTCTGGGACGTGGGGCACCAGGCTTACGCCCACAAGCTGCTGACGGGGCGCCGTGAGGCATTCGCCGAGGGCAACAGGCGCCTGGGCGGCATCAGCGGATTCCCCAACCCCGCGGAGAGCCCGTACGACACCTTCAGTGCCGGACATGCGTCGAACAGCATCTCGGCAGCCTTAGGCATGGCAATGGCAAGCAAGCTGCACCACGAAAGTCCGCGCCGCAACATAGTGGCCGTGATCGGCGACGCCTCCATCAGCGGCGGCCTCGCTTTCGAAGGCATAAACAATGCGGCGAACACGCCCAACAACCTCCTCATCATCCTCAACGACAACGACATGAGCATCGACAAGAACGTCGGTTCGCTCAACTCGTACTTCGCCGAGATGACGACGTCGCACGGCTACAACCGCATGCGCTACAGGCTGTACCGCATGCTGCGCAAAATAGGAGCCGTGAACGACCGCGGCAAGGGCGCGATACTGCGCTTCAACAACAGCATCAAGTCGCTGCTGATGGGGAGCCAGAACATCTTCGAGGGCCTGAACATCCGCTATTTCGGTCCATTTGACGGCAACGACGTCGCCACCGTGGTGCGGGTGCTCAGAGATATAAAGGACATGGACGGCCCTCGCATCCTGCATCTGCACACCGTCAAGGGCAAAGGCTACGAGCCGGCCGAAAAGGACCCCGCTTCCTGGCATGCTCCGGGACGCTTCGACGCCGCCACAGGCAAGCGCGCCGAAGAAAGCGCCGGGCCGGACGGGCACATGAAGTATCAGGACGTGTTCGGCCACACGCTGCTCGAACTCGCCCGCGCCGACAGCAATATCGTAGCCGTCACGGCGGCGATGGCAAGCGGCACATCCGTGAGCATAATGCAGAAAGAGATGCCGGAGAGGGTGTTCGACGTGGGAATCTCCGAAGGCCACGCCGTGACCTTCGCCGGCGGCATGGCAAAAGACGGTCTGCGTCCTTTCGTAGCCATCTACTCCAGCTTCCTGCAACGCGCCTACGACCACATAATCCACGACGTGGCCCTGATGGGGCTGCCGGTGACATTCTGCATAGACCGCGCCGGCATAGTGGGAGAAGACGGCGCAACGCACCACGGAGCGTTCGACATAGCCTACATGCGCACTGTGCCCGGCATGACCGTGGCCGCACCGCGCGACGAGCTGTGGCTGCGCCGGCTCATGCTCACGGCAGCCACCGGAGAGCACGGCCCCATGGCAATACGCTATCCGCGCGGGCGCGGCAACATGGACGACCCACTCGGCACGCCGGTGGAGAGCGCCCCGACAGGCCGGGGCGAAAAGCTCAAGGACGGCACCGAGGCATGCGTGCTCACCATAGGCACCATAGCCGGACCGGCCGCCGAAGCCATCAGAAGCCTCGAGGCCGAAGGACACAGCATAGCCCACTACGACATGGTCTTCGCCAAGCCCCTCGACGAGAACATTCTGCGCGAGGTGGCGGCCAAAGGCGTGCCTATAATCACCGCCGAAGACGGCATAGCGCACGGCGGCATGGGCTCGGCCGTGGCCGAGTGGCTGGCCGACAACGGCCACACGCAGCCCGTACACCGCATAGGTCTGCCGGACGCTTTCGTAACTCAGGGCACACCGGCGCAACTCGCCGCCATATGCGGCACTGATGCCGCAGGAATACGCGACACCATAGCCAATGTCATAAAGCAATGAAAATCGTCATAGCCGGAGCCGGAGAAGTAGGTTCGCACCTTGCAAAACTCCTCAGCAACGAGGAGCAGGACATTCTGCTCATCGACGAGGACGCCGACCGCCTGGCGGCACTGGACGCCAGCTACAACATCATGACGATGGCCGGCAACCCGACGTCGTTTCTGAACCTGCGCAACGCCCTGCGCGACGGCTGCGACATCTTCATAGCCGTAACGCCCATCGAGGCCAGCAACGTAGTGGCCTGCTCCATAGCCAAGACGATGGGGGCCGGCATCACCGTGGCCCGTATCAGCCACTACGGCTACATGGCGCCCGAGAACCGCGAGTCGATGAAGCGCATGGGCGTGGACAGGGTAATATACCCGGAATATCTCGCTGCCCAGGAGATACTGACCGCGCTCGACCATCCGTGGACGCGCTACTGGTACGAATTCCACAACGGCGAGATAATCCTTGCCGGAGTGCGTCTGCGCAGCGGGGCGCCCCTGGTGGGAATGCAGCTGAAAGACTTCGCATCCTCCAACCACAATTTCCACGTGTCGGCCATAAAGCGCGACCACGAGAGCATCATTCCCCGCGGCGACGACCGCATGGAGGAAGGCGACATACTGTACCTGACGTTCACCCGCGACGACGTGGACGCGCTGCGGCATCTTACGGGCAAGACCGACTTCCGCGTGCGCCGCGTGGTAATCATGGGCGGCGACAAGATGGCCGTGCGGGTATATGACCTCGGACATGACCGCTACCGCTTCACCATCATAGAGAGCGACCGCGACCTATGCCACACTCTCCCGGCCAAATGCCCCGACGCGGAAATCATCATGGGCGACGGCCGCGACCCCGAGCTGTGGACCGAGACCGGCCTGGACAGCGCCGATGCCTTTGTGGCGCTCACATCCAGCTCCGAGACCAACATACTGGCATGCATGGCGGCGAAGGACCTCGGAGTGAAGCGCACCGTGGCCGAAGTGGAGAACCTTCAGTTCATCAACCTCGCCGAGGGCATGAACATCGGCAAGGTAGTCAACAAGAAACTCCTGGCAAGCAGCAACATATTCCAGCTCATGCTCGACGCCGACGCATCGTCGGCCAAATGCCTCGCGCTCATTGACGCCGAGGTGGCGGAGCTGGAGGTGCGTGCCGGCTCCCGCATCACGGAGGCACCCGTGCGCAAGCTCAGTCTGCCTCGCAGCATGACACTGGCTGCGCTGATACGCGACGGACACGGCATGCTGATCGACGGCAACACACACATACAGGCCGGCGACCATGTGCTGGTATTTTTCCTGCAGGGAGCCATACACAAGGTGGAGCGCCTATTCTCCTGACACGGCATGTACGGAAAACATCACCACCAGCTCGTAAATCTGCCCATGCTGCTGCGCGTGGCCGGATGGCTCATGATGATAGAGGCGCTGTTCATGCTCATTCCCATCGTCACCTGCCTGATATACGGCGAGAGCGACTGGAGTGTGTTTTCGATCATAGCCGGCATCACCGGCTTCTGCGGCTTCTTCCTGAGCCGCCGCATACGTCCGGCCCACTACGGCATGGGCAAGCGCGACGGCTTCCTGCTGACGTCGATGGTATGGGTAGTATTCTCAGTTTTCGGGATGCTGCCGTTCATGTTCTGCCGGCAGCCTCTCACGCTGAGCAGCGCATTCTTCGAGGCCATGAGCGGCTTCACCACCACGGGCGCCTCCGTAATCACCGACATCAGCGACATGAGCCACGGCGTACACATATGGCGCGCCACGATGCAGTGGCTGGGAGGCATGGGAATAATACTCTTCACCCTGGCTGTCATACCCATGCTCAATTCGTCGGGCGGCATGCTGATGTTCAACGCTGAGGTGACGGGAATCACCCACGACAAGCTGCGGCCGCGCATAAGCGAGACGGCCAAGGCGCTGTGGATGATATATTTCGCCATCACCGCACTGCTTGTGGCCCTGCTGTGGGCAGGCCCTATGAACTTTTTCGACAGTCTGTGCCACGCATTCGGCGCCATAAGCACCGGCGGCTACTCCACCCGCAACGACGGCATCTCGGCTTACGGGTCGGTGTACATAAAGGTGGTGCTGACAGTGTTCATGTTCATCGGCGGCGTCAATTTTTCTCTCATATACCGCACTGTGCGGGGAGAATGGTCGGCTCTGCGGCGCAACGACGTGTTCCGCACGTATGTCTATATCGTTGCCGTGATGTATGTGCTGTTTGTAGCGGGCATCATGACGCAGGGCCGCTGGAACGGCTGGCAGGACCTGACAGTGAATCCCCTGTTCCAGATAGTGTCGACCATCACGTCCACCGGCTTCACGCCCACCAATTTCGAAAACTGGGGTCCGCTGGTGCTGTCGCTCGTGTTCCTGCTTATGCTTTTCGGCTCCTGCGCCGGCTCAACCAGCGGCGGTGCCAAAATCGACAGGCTGCTGTACCTGATACGCAACTGCCGGAACGAGCTGTACCGCTGCATCTATCCGCACGCAGTGATGTCGGTGCGCGTCAACGGGCGCGTCGTAGGCAGCGACATCGTCAACAAGGTGATAGCTTTCCTGTGCATATACATGCTGCTCATAGGGCTGGGAGGCACCCTGCTTTCCGCCATGGGCGTGCCCATCATCGACGCGTTCTTCTCGGCTTTCTCCTGCATGAGCAACACCGGTCTCGGCGCCGGCATCACCGGCTTCGGAGGCGGCTACGACATGCTGCCCGACGCAGCCAAGTGGGTATTGTCGTTCCTGATGCTGACCGGCCGACTGGAGATATTCACCGTACTGCTCCTGTTCGTGCCGTCGTTCTGGCGGAGATAGCCTTCCGCAGAACAATCGCGGTCCCACGATTGTTAAGGATTTATAACAAATTCTCTGACAATCATGAAACTATTGCGTCCTGTTCTGTCCCTGCTTGCACTCCTCGCCATCTGCATCGCCCCCACGGCGTGCAGTCACGACGACGTGTGGGGTGAAGTGCCGGACAAAATCGAACAGTTCATAAACCGTTATTTCCCGAATTCCGAGCTTTCATCATGCAGCAGCACGGGGGGCAGCTATCGCGTGCGCATCAAAAACGGTCCGGGGCTCACCTTCGATTCCTCCTGCGAATGGACCGCCATAGCCGGATACGGCGAGACCATGCCACAGGTGCTTGTGTTCGACCAGCTGCCGCCGGCGCTATACGATTATCTCGAGGAAATCCAGGCCGTGGCAAAGGTGTATTCGATGGAACGCGACAAAAGCCACTATACCATCGGCCTGCAGAACACGTCGGTGGTCTACGACACCGCGACAGGCAAAATAACGTCGCCCGTGCCTCCGGTGTGATATTTTGAAGGTTCAAAAATAATGCTTAACTTTGTACTGACAAAATATGTGTCATGACACAAAAAATATCAGTACACATGATTATCGAAAGGAACGTTTATCTGAAAAAACTCATTGCCAAAAGGCATAATGGGAAAATCAAAATCGTTACAGGCATACGTCGCTGTGGTAAATCGTTTTTATTGTCAACCATTTATGCAAATTGGCTCCGGGAACAAGGTGTCGATGATTCACACATCATTAACATAAACCTTGAAGATAGGCGAAACAAATATCTTCGTGATCCAGATGCCCTGCTTGCATTTATTGATTCTAAATTGACCGATGACAAAGTGCACTATATAATGGTCGATGAAATTCAGCTCGTGCCGGAATTTGAGGACGTTCTGAACAGCTATCTGAATATGAATAATGCAGATGTCTATGTTACCGGAAGCAACGCAAGATTCCTTTCAAAACAGGTGCGTACAGAATTTGCCGGACGCGGTGAGGAAGTTAAGCTGTACCCGCTGACTTTCAGCGAATATATCACCGCTGTAAATTTGGAAAAGTCTGATGCGTTGAGAGATTATATGATATACGGAGGTCTTCCACAAGTAGTGCTAAAGGAAACACATGAAGAAAAAGTAGAGATATTGAAAGCACTTTTTGAGAACACCTATATCAGTGATATTGTGGTGCGATATAAGATTCGCAACACAGAAGTTCTGGATGAATTGCTTAATATTCTGGCATCTTCAATTGGTGGTCTAACCAATGCCACGAAGCTCGCAAATACTTTTGTCAGTATCAAACACGAGAAGGTAAGTCGTAATACTATTGTCAACTATCTTGAATATATTTGTGATTCATTTCTAATGGAAAAAGCGAGTAGGTATGACATCAAAGGAAAACGGTATATTGACAGCCCATATAAATATTATTTCACAGACTGCGGATTACGGAATATGCGCTTGAATTTCAGACAAATTGAGTACACGCATCTCCTTGAAAACGTCATATACAATGAACTGATTGCGCGAGGGTTTAGTGTTGATGTCGGCGTCGTTTCCAAACAGACAAGAGATGACAACGGTGAACGGGCAAGACAGTATTATGAAATAGATTTTGTATGTAACTATGGCAGTAGAAGATATTATATCCAGTCGGCTTATAGGATGATTGATGAGGCAAAGGTCAGGCAGGAAGAGGCATCCTTGAGAAACATTGATGATTCTTTTAAAAAAATCATCATACTTGGGGAATATACTCCTGTACTCCACAATGAATCAGGCATAACCATAATGAGTATTTATGATTTCCTATTGAAAGATAATTCATTGGAACTTTAATGAAAAGTGAGATAATCTCCTTTTTCATCATAGTTCATTCTTTTATCGCCGAGTCCTTTAATTGTCGGATGATGTGGATTGATTTTCGGGCAAAATTTGCATATATCAAATAATTATGCCAATTTTGCGGATGAACCTCAGACCACACACCATGAGCCTACTCCGCATCATCCTGCCGGCTGTCATCGCTATCGCCACGGCATACGCGACCGAAGCCGCGCCAGCGCGCAACATACCATCTTTCCCGGAAGCCGTAGTGCAGATCAGGGTAGACGGCACCATCGCCGACTCCGCAGGCAATCACAGCCTGAAACAATTCAACCCCTCCACGTGCGGACTCTCCGCAATCCGTTCGCCGCGCTATGCCGCCGACGGAGGTCTGCTGCTGACGGCGCCAGTCGCTCCCGACGTCAAAGTGCCATTCTTTGCGGCAAGCGACTACAACGAGAGTGAATATTTTGCAGTGGCACTGCGTATGCGTCTGCCCCAGGGGCTGCACGATTATGCTCCGATTATGCTCATTCCCACCAATGCGGCTGACGGAGCAATAAAGCCATTCGTGATAGACGGTGATTCAATACGCGTGTTCGGCGCCAAACGTTCCAACGAGACCCTCGATTGGTGGAGCAATCCATTGCCTCAGCCCGATGCCGAAGGGTACACATCCTTAATATACCAGCGCATAGGCAGCGTAGGTGCAAAGCTTTACGTAGGCGACCGCCTCTATGACTATGCCGACAATGTGCGCAGCAATGCCCGCTACGAGCGAGTTGTCGTCAACGCGGCCGACAGCGTGGTGCTCAATGACTTCGTCATCTTCAGTCAGTGCGAGACTCACAAGGTATTCACTGCCTTCAACGGCTACAAACGTGGTTTCAGCTACGACTACGGGGAAAAAGACGAACAGGGCACGATAACAGAATACACCGAACAGGAAAACGCCGGATACAAGCGCTGGATCATCATTGACATCATCATGATTGTCATAGCCATCTCCATCCGCCTGAGGCGTCCTCGGCGCCACGTAGTAAGCTTCCAGTTCGTAGGCTTTCCACTTCTTGTTCTCGCCATTATCATCTCCATTACCGTGCATGCGTTGCTCTACCAGGCCGGCGGCGTCACCCTTGAGTTCTGGAAGTGGATAGCATCGCTCGCCGCCTACCTTGTCGTGGCGTGGACACCTCTCGACCAAAAAGAATACGACAACCTGATGGAGGAACGCGCCTATGAGAAACAGCAGAGGCGCGGCAAATCTATGAAAGGGCGGATAAGCTCCCTACTCGGCATGCTCGCCTTGGGCTCATTTCTCTACACCATGAGCGCCTATGAGAACTCAAAACGCAGAGTCGTGACCGTCGATACGGCTACCGGCCAAAGGACAGGCAGCAGGACCACTCACGATATGGGCTCATTCTTCTCACAGATTATGGCCGCGGCCGTAGTCGTATTCACAGTCATAGCCATATTCGGATTCTTCGTATTTCTGCTGATGCGCATCCTCCTGTGGATACTGCCCTGGATGCCCGTGCTGTTGTTCATCGTCAACACCGCCATCTACATCGTCATCGAGCGCAACATCGACCGCAGCAAAGACCCCGTCTGAGGCCAAATCCGCAATTTTTTCTTTTTTTTCGCTCTCATTGCTTAATTTTTAGTAACTTTGTGCTAAAACCCCGAGCAGCACATCACATGACCGATACAGACGTACCTGAAATAACACCCGACGACTTCGACAACCAACAGCCGGCGGCATCCGGCAGCAAAAATTTCGACCCCACGGCCGACGTTGTGCGCCACAGGCTGCAAGGCATGTTCCGCAACTGGTTTCTCGACTATGCCTCATACGTGATTCTGGAACGCGCCGTGCCGCACATCGACGACGGCCTGAAGCCGGTGCAGCGACGCATCCTGCACTCCATGAAGACCATCGACGACAGCCACTTCAACAAGGTAGCGAACATCGTGGGCAACACCATGCAGTATCACCCGCACGGCGACGCGAGCATCAACGACGCCCTCGTGCAGTTGGGACAGAAAGACCTGCTGGTGGAGACGCAGGGAAACTGGGGCAACATCCTCACGGGCGCGTCGGCGGCCGCCGGACGATATATCGAGGCACGTCTCTCGGCCTTCGCCATCGAGGTGCTGTACAACGACAAGGTGACGGAATGGACCCTGAGCTACGACGGCCGCAAGAAGGAGCCCGTAACGCTGCCCGCCAAGTTCCCGCTGCTGCTCGCACAGGGAGCCGAGGGCATAGCCGTGGGACTTTCCTCCAAAATTCTCCCGCACAATTTCAACGAAATACTTGATGCCGCCATCGCCTACCTGCGCGGCGAGGAGTTCGAGCTGCTGCCCGACTTCGTAACCGGCGGATTCATAGATGCCTCGCGCTACAACGACGGACGCCGCGGAGGCGTCCTGAAAGTGCGTGCCAAGATAGAGAAAATCGACAACCGCACCCTGGCCGTCACGGAGATACCCTACGGACGCACCACCGGAGCCGTCATAGACAGCATACTGAAAGCCTTCGAGAAAGGTAAAATCAAGATACGTAAGGTAGACGACAACACAGCCGAGACCGCTAATATCCTCGTCTACCTCCAGCCCGGCACGTCGAGTGACAAGGCCATCGACGCCCTCTATGCCTTCACAGACTGCGAGGTGAGCATATCGCCCAACTGTTGCGTCATAGACAAGGAGAAGCCGGTGTTTCTCGGCGTCAGCGACGTGTTGCGCCACAGCGTGGACACCACGATGGCCATACTGCGCAACGAGCTCGACATCCAGCTTGGCGAGCTGCGCGAGCAACTTCTGTTCGCCTCGCTCGAACGCATATTCATCGAGCAGCGCATATACAAAGATGAAGAATACGAGCAGGCTCCCGACATCGACGCCGCCGTGGCCCACATCGACTCCCGCCTGGAGCCGTTCAAAGGGTCGTTCATACGCGAGATTACGCGCGACGATATTCTGCGCCTGCTGGAAATCAAGATGAAACGCATCCTGCGCTTCAATGCCGACGAAGCCGACGAGGCCATACGCAGCCTTCAGGGACGCATCGCCGACACACTCGACAAGCTCGACCACATCACGGACCACACCATAGCCTGGTACGAACACCTAAAGGAAAAGTACGGCTCACGCTATCCGCGGCGTAGCGTCATCCGCAATTTCGACAACATTGCGGCAGCCAACGTGGCCGAGGCCAACGAAAAGCTGTACATCAACCGCGAGGAAGGCTTCATCGGCACATCTCTGAAAAAGGACGAGTACGTGTGCCCCTGCTCGCTGCTCGACGAAGTCATCATCTTCTACAAGGACGGACGATACAAAGTTGTCAAGGTGCAGGAAAAACTCTTTGTCGATAAGAATGTGCTGTACGTCAACGTATTCAAGCGCAACGACTCCCGCACCATTTACAACGTCATCTACCAGAACGGCCGCGGAGGCGCCTACTACATGAAGCGTTTCGCCGTCACCGGCATCACCCGCGACAAGGAGTACAACCTCACGCCGGGCCAGCCGGGTTCGCGCGTGGTATGGTTCTCGGCCAATCCGAACGGCGAGGCCGAGGTGGTGAAAGTGGTGCTTCGTCCCAAGGCACGTCTCGTAAAACTGCAAATAGACATCGACTTCGCCCAGCTGGCGATAAAAGGCAAACAGTCGCTGGGTAATCTGGTGACAAGAAACGAAGTGGCGCGCTTCTCGCTCAAGGAACGCGGCGTATCGACCCTCGGCGGACTCGACGTATGGTTCGACCGCGACGTGATGCGCCTCAACTACGAAGGCCGAGGCGACTATCTCGGCGAATTCAAGGGCGACGACCTCGTGCTCGTGGTGCTCCGCGGCGGCGAATTCTACACCACCGGCTTCGAAGCCACCAACCACTACGACCAGGACGACATACTGCGCATAGAAAAATTCAATCCCGACACCGTGTGGACGGCAATCCTCAACGACGCCGACCAGGGCTACCCCTACATCAAGCGCTTCCACTTCGAGCCATCGCCGCGCAAGCAGCGCTATCTGGGAGAAAACGAAGCGTCCTCGCTCATAGTCCTGAGCAACAATGCCGGAGCGATGTTCCGCGTGACTTTCGGCGCTCCCGACGATTTCCGCGACCCGCTGACGGTAGACGCCGAGGAGTTCATAGGAGTCAAGAGCTTCAAGGCTCGCGGCAAACGCCTGACAACCTACACCATAGCTGCCGTAGAGGAACTTGAGCCGAAAGAAATGCCCGACAGCGCGGCAGAGGCAGCTGAGGACATTGAGAACGCCACCGAGACGGTTCCGGAAACGGAGGACAGCTCGGACGACGAAGTGCGCGACGAACTCACCGGCCAACAGAGACTGTTCTGATGAGATACCTGCTGCTTTTCATCGCTATATGGAGCGCGACGCTCGCTGCGACGGCACGCGACGCCGATAGTGACAGCGTGCGTCCCTACCGTCCCGTCGCCGGGGCTTACACATTGGGGATGGGCTCGGCCCACCTGTGCAACACGTACCTCACGCCGCTGCATTACAACGGATGGAGCGCCACCCTGCGCTACGAGCGCATGCAGGCCACAGGCTTCAACCCCGAGCGATGGGTTATGCAACTCGGCGGACGCCTCGACCTCGACAACACGCACAATCCCGCTGACAACGCCACAATGACTAACCTTGAGCTGCGCCTGTCCTGGGCCATGATGCGTCGCCACCGCGACGTGGCCGTGCCCGGTCTCTCTCTCTACTGGGGCGGCTATACGGAATTAGGCGTGGGCGGCCTGCTTCTGGCGCGCAACGGCAACAATCCAGCGCAGGCAAAGGCTCAGTGGACCGTCGGCGCTACGGGCATGGCCGTGTACGCCCTGCGCGTTGGGCGTCTGCCGGTAACTCTGCGCTATCAGGCGTCGCTGCCACTGACCGGTGTATTTTTTTCACCGGACTACGGCGAGCTGTATTATGAAATCTTCCTCGGCAACCACAGCGGTCTGGTGCACGGAGCTTGGCCCGGGAACTACTTCCGCCTCGACAACCTGCTCACGGCCGACCTGCACCTCGGCAATACCTGTCTGCGCCTGGGCTACGGATGCGACATATTCTCGTCGAAAGCCAGCAACATCGTGTCACGCGAGATACGCCACCAGTTCGTGATCGGAATCACCACCGAGACCATCAGCATAGGACGCAGCCGCGGCATCGACCCGAACGCCCGCATAATTTCGGCCATTTACTGATTGTGACGATGAAAAAGACAATAACCGTTCTCACAATATGCGCCGCACTCGCCGCCTGCCACGACGTGGAGGAGTGGGGAGGCGACATGTACGGCAACTTCGACGCACTCTGGACGCAGGTCGACGAGCACTACTGCTTCTTCGAGGAGAAAGGCGTGGACTGGAACGAGATTGGCCGGAAGTACCGCAGCCGCATCGACCCGGAGAACATGAAGACTGCCGAATACTTCAACCTCCTGGGCGACATGCTCAACGAGCTGCACGACGGGCATGTGAATCTGTCGTCGTCGTTCAACACGTCGTACTACCGCAAATGGTGGAGCGACTATCCCCAGAACTATGACGACCGCCTCGTAAAACAGTACTATCTCCGTTTCGACTATTCGCAGTCCGGCCCGCTGAGCTATAAAGTGCTGAACGACACCATAGGCTACATGCGTGTCAGCTCCATGTCGGGCGGCATACCGCAAGGCGCCCTCGACGTGTCGCTGCTGAGTTTTGCCGAAGCCGACTGCCCCGCACTCATCATCGACGTACGCGACAACGGAGGCGGCTATATGACTACCGCACAGGACCTCGTGGAGAGATTCATCGACCGGCGCACTCTCGTAGGCTACATCAGCCACAAGACTGGTCCCGGACACAGCGATTTCTCCGAGCCGTATCCTTTCTACTACGACACAGCCGAAGGACATGTGCGCTGGCTGCGACCTGTGGTGATTCTTACCAACCGCAGCACATTCAGCGCCGCCAACAACTTTGTATCCATAATGCGTCTGCTGCCGAACATCCGCATTGTAGGCGACCGCACGGGCGGAGGCAGCGGCATGCCCTACTCTTCCGAGATACCCTGCGGATGGGCCGTGCGTATGTCGGCGTGCCCGGTCTACGACGCGCAGCGACAGCTCACCGAACACGGTGTACCGCCAACCGAAGGCTGCGAGGTCGACCTCGATCCGGTGCTTGCCCTTTCAGGCACGGACACCATGCTCGACTTCGCCCTCGCCCAGGCCGCCGATTGGCGAAAATGGTATGTAAAACCTAAGAAATAATCCCAAATAAGATATGAACAAACTCATCATCGCCGCCCTCGCGGCAGCAGTCCTCAGCCCCGCAACCGCCCGGGCCGACGAGGAAACACCCGACACCGCATTCGTCTTCACCGACGAAATAGTAATACCCGTAACTTCCGTCAAGGACCAGAACAAAAGCGGCACATGCTGGTGCTTCTCCGGCACTTCGTTCTTCGAGAACGAGATACGCAAGGCCGGAGGCGACTCTCTCGACCTGTCGGAGATGTTCACAGTATACCACTGCTATCTTGACAAAGCCGACCGCTACGTGCGGATGTACGGCAACGCCAACTTCGCCGCCGGCGGCAGCATCATGGACGTACCATACGTATGGCGCCGCTACGGAGCCGTGCCGGAAGAAGTGTACCGCGGACTCTGCTACGGCGAGGACAAGCACGTACACGGCGAACTTGACGGCGAACTCGCTGCCATAGTCGACGTCGTCACAAAGAAACCTAACAAGAAAATAAGCCCGGCGTGGAAAAAAGCCTTCGAGGGCGTACTGGAGGCCTATCTCGGTAAGCTACCCGAAAAATTCACGTACAAAGGCAAGGAATACACCCCGCAGAGCTATGCGGCGTCACTGCCCGTCAACCCCGACAACTATGTGGCGCTGACTTCGTTCACGCATCACCCGTTCTACGAGGAATTCGTCTTTGAGGTGCCTGACAACTGGCTTTGGGCCAACTATATGAACATACCCCTCGACGAGCTGAAAGCCGTGGTGGACAACGCCCTCGCCATGGGATACACCGTGGCATGGGCGGCCGATGTCAGCGAGGGAGGCTTCAAGTGGACCGACGGCGTCGCACTGATGCCCAAAGGCAAGAACGAGGGCGACATGGACGGAACGGAACTGTCGCGCTGGGTACACCTCAGCGACAAGGACCGCCAGAACGAGAAGTACGAGTTCAAAGGTCCGGTAGAGGAAATAGAAGTCACGCAGGAACTGCGGCAGAACATGTTCGACAGCCAGGAGACAACCGACGACCACGGCATGGAGATAGTAGGCACCGCACGCGACCAGAAAGACAACCGCTACTACAAGGTCAAGAACTCATGGGACACCAACCAGAAATATGACGGCTACCTCTACGTGTCCGAGCCGTTCTTCCTTGCCAAGACTCTCAATCTGCTCGTCAACAAGAAAGCCGTGCCCAAGGACGTAGCAAAGAAGATCAATCTCAAGTAACGATGAAACGCATCGGGCTGCTGAGCGATACACATTCGTGCTGGGACGACCGATACGCGCTGCACTTCGCCGACTGCGACGAGGTGTGGCACGCCGGCGACCTCGGCGACTCGGCTCTGCTGCAACGGCTGGAGGGCATCGCTCCTGTGTTCCGCGGCGTACGCGGTAACATCGACCACGGCCTTGTGGCCCGGCGTCTGCCCGAGCTTCTGAATTTCGAAATCGAAAATGTCAACGTTCTCATGACCCATATCGCCGGCTATCCGGGACGCTGGTCGCCGGGATTCGCAAACCTGATAGACCGGTACAAGCCACACCTCGTGATAGCGGGTCACAGCCACATACTCAAAGTAATGCCCGACCGCGAGCACGATCTCCTCTACATCAATCCCGGAGCCGCCGGCACACAGGGGTGGCAAAAAGTGCGCACTCTCGTGCGCTTCACCATCGACGGCGACAACATCCGCGATCTGGACGTCATAGAACTCGCAAAACAGTCATTGATATGAAATCTCTCCTTTATATCGCAACGGCGGCCGCAGTGGCCGCCATCGCCCTCGCCGGCTGCAAGACCACCGAGGAAAACTATCATGCCGCCTACGAGAAAGCCATCAAGGGGCGTGCGCAGAATCTCGACATAGATTCCACCGTCTACGGCAAGGTGCGGCAGCAAATGAACACGTCATATCTCGTAGCCGGGGGCGACTCCGTGGAGATGCGCGGCATGTTTGTCAGCCCCACGGCCGACGAAGACGGCAAGCCTACGGCCATAGGAGGTGCCTATGGCGTAGTTGCAGGCCAGTTCAAGACGCTGTTCAACGCCCGTTCGCTCTGCGACCGCCTCAGGTCTGCCGGCTATGAAGGCGCCGGAATAGTCAACACCGCCGAGCCGTACTATTATGTTGTGGCCGCATGGTGCGCCGACGGCTCGCAGGCCGTGGCCGCACTGCGTCGCCTCGAGCACGACAAACCCGTGTCCATGCGCGCGCCGCTGCCATTCGTACTGAAACCTGCCGGACGCCGCTGATGCCATGAATCCGCGTCTGCTGTTCCTGTCAGTGCTTGCTTTCGCCGCCCTCGGGCTTCATGCCCGCGACGCTGTGGAAGGCGACTGGCGCATGACTGCATCAGGGACAGAATTCAGAATCAGCCGGCCGGCTACCGGGGGAAACAGTTTTGACATCATCCTTATCGACTCGCCGGACATGTCGCTTCTGCCCGGCACACTGATCGGCACGGCCCGCATCACACCTACCCCAGGCCGCTACGTCGCGCGCATGCTGCTGAACCCCGCGCGTCCGTACGCACGCAAGCGTGATGTCCTGCTCAAAATCACCCCCGAGGGGAATCTTGAATTCGAGCCGTTCCGTTCAGGCAAGCGCATCAGTCTGTGGCGTTGGCTGCCATATCTGTTTCGCGTAACTGTGCTGGAATCCGGCCACGAACCGGCCGGAATAAACGGCGCAGTGCGAATGGGACCCGATAACCGCAGCGGGCACCGTGTGCTGTGAACCATCGCCCCTCCATGTTTGTTGTCTGAATATACATTATACTTAATATTCACAACACATGGACAAAAAAAGCATAAAAGGCACCCGCACGGAGCATAATCTGCTCGCGGCATTCGCAGGTGAGAGTCAGGCCCGTTCCCGCTATACTCTTTTTGCTCAAAAAGCACATCAGGAAGGCTACGAGCAGATAGCAGCAGTATTTATGGAGACTGCCGATCAGGAGCTCACTCATGCCTCCACCTTCTTCTCCCTGCTCGAAGGCGGCATTGTGGAAATTGCCGCATCATATCCGGCCGGCGTAGTAGGCGACACCAAGACCAACCTTGCAGAAGCCGCAGCCGGCGAGCACGAAGAATGGAGCGCCATGTACGAGGATTTCGGCAAGATAGCGCAAGAAGAAGGCTTCCCCGGCATAGCAAATACATTCCGGCTCGTTGCCCGCGCCGAGCAACATCACGAGCAACGTTACCGCCGTCTGCTCGAACGTCTTGAATCCGGCACGGAATTCTCCTCGGAAGAACCGATAGACTGGGCATGCCGCAAATGCGGATTCGTGGTCAACGGAAAAGACGCGCCCAAGCGCTGCCCCGTGTGCGGCGCCGAGCAAGGATTCTTCGAGCGCAAAGCCGATAACTACTGAGGCTTATTGCCAACGGCCAGTCAACAGGCCCCGGCTGCAAAATCAACAGCAGCCGGGGCCATTTATTCTCCGGATTACACGAAAATTGGTAACAAAAACGTAGAAAATGGTATGGAAACGACGAAGTATATTCCTAATTTTGCAACAAGTAAAATACCATACTATGACACGAAAAATAGCAAGTCTACTTCTCATCGTTTTATTATCAACTTACTATACATCAGCAATGGCACAACAGAAGATAAAGCAGACAGCAGGACGCACGGTACTCGGCGATTTCGCCCCGAAATTCGCCGAGCTCAACGACGACGTTCTTTTCGGTGACGCCGTGTGGAACGATACGACCCTGAGCCTGCACGACCACAGCATGGTCACAATCTCGATTCTGCTCGGCAAAGGTCTGATTGACTCTTCGTTCAAGTCGCACCTCGAGCTGGGTAAAAAACACGGCATCACCCGCAAGGAGATAGCCGCATTGCTCACCCAGGCCGCATTCTATGCCGGATGGCCCAATGCATGGGCCGGATTCCGCATAGCCAAGGAAGTATGGGCCGACCCGACCGACGCAGCCACCGAGAAAGAACGCTTCCAGCAGGAGATGATATTCCCCATCGGCGACCCCAACACAGCTTACGCCAAATACTTTAAAGGCAACAGCTACCTTGCCCGTATCTCCGGTTCGCAGATTCCGTTCGCCAACGTCACCTTCGAGCCCGGATGCCGCAACAACTGGCACATCCACCATGCCTCGGAGGGTGGCGGCCAGATGCTCGTAGGCGTGGCCGGACGCGGTTGGTATCAGGAAGAAGGCAAACCTGCCGTAGAAATCCTTCCCGGCACCGTCATCCATATCCCCGCCGGCGTGAAGCACTGGCACGGAGCTGCCGCCGACAGCTGGTTCGCCCATCTCGCATTTGAGGTTCCCGGAAAGGACGCCTCCACCGAATGGCTCGAGCCGGTCAGCGACGAAGAATACAACGCACTCTGACAAACATCCATCGCTCATAATATAGTCTTATCTCATTCACCTACGGGGTCGGGAAACCGGTATTATTCCGGTATTCCCGGCCCCATCTTTTGTCACACGCACGATAATTAAATTAAGTTAAAGATTTAAGACTTATAAGCAAAAATAGCTTAAATTAACATTCAGCGCTCCGCATTTAATTGTTATAGTATTAATTTTGTACGACAAAACTCCCTGACAACACAAACTCAACTTTTATAATCATGAGTGACAATGTAAACATCCGCGAACTCAACGCTCTGGTGGCCTCCAAGGCCGATTTCGTCAAGCTCGTGACACACGGCATGGACAAGACAATCGTGGGCCAGAAACATCTCGTGGAAAGCCTGCTCATAGCCCTGCTCAGCAACGGCCACGTACTTCTCGAAGGTGTCCCCGGTCTGGCAAAGACATTAGCCATAAAGACGCTTGCACAGCTGATTGATGCCCGCTACAGCCGCATACAGTTCACCCCCGACCTGCTTCCGGCCGACGTAGTGGGCACAATGGTCTACAGCGTCAAGAACGAGCAGTTCCAGGTGAAGAAGGGCCCGATTTTCGCCAACTTCGTGCTTGCCGACGAAATCAACCGTGCCCCGGCCAAAGTGCAGAGCGCTCTGCTCGAGGCCATGCAGGAACGCCAGGTGACTATCGGCGACCAGACCTTCCCCCTGCGTGAGCCGTTCATGGTGATGGCTACGCAGAACCCCATCGAGCAGGAAGGCACCTACCCCCTGCCCGAGGCGCAGGTCGACCGTTTCCTTCTCAAGGTTGTCATAGGCTATCCGTCGAAAGAGGAGGAGAAGCTCATCATCCGCCAGAACATCGCCGGCGACCGCACGGAGGTCACCCCGTTGCTCAAGCCCGAGGAAGTGATAGAGGCACAGAAAGTCGTGGAGCAGATCTATGTCGACGAGAAGATCGAGCGCTACATCGTGGACATCGTGTTCGCAACCCGTTTCCCCGCCGACTACGGCCTGAACGACCTGACAAGCATCATCGCATTCGGCGCATCGCCGCGTGCCTCCATCTCGCTTGCCCGCGCCGCCCGCGCCTACGCTTTCCTGCATCAGCGCGGCTACGTGATTCCGGAGGACGTCATAGCCGTCAGCCACGACGTGCTGCGCCACCGCATCGGAGTCACCTATGAGGCCGAGGCCAACAACATCACGACAGACGAAATCATCACTGAAATTCTCGACAAGGTACAGGTGCCCTGATTTCAGTTATATCATTCAACTTCTGACAAATGGACGCCAAAGACCTGCTCAAGAAAGTCCGCAAGATCGAAATCAAGACGCGCGGCCTGTCGCAGAACATTTTCGCGGGCGAATATCACTCGGCCTTCAAAGGGCGCGGAATGATGTTTTCCGAAGTTCGCGAATATCAGTTCGGCGACGACATCCGCGACATCGACTGGAACGTCACGGCACGCCACAACCGCCCCTACATCAAGGTGTACGAGGAGGAACGCGAGCTCACCGTCATGCTCCTGATCGACGTTTCGGCCAGCCGTTACTTCGGAGCCGTAGGGCAGGAAAAACGCGAGATGATAGCGGAGATCGCAGCCACGATTGCTTTTTCCGCCTCGCAGAACAACGACAAGATAGGCGCCCTGTTCTTCTCGGACAGAATCGAGAAATTCATTCCCCCGCAGAAGGGACGCAAGCACATACTGCTGATAATACGCGAATTGCTCGATTTCCAGCCGGAAGGACGAGGCACCGACATCGGCGCCGCGCTGCGCTACTTCGCCGACGCCATGAAGAAACGCTGCACCACCTTCCTGATAAGCGACTTCATAGACAGCCACGACTATTCCAAGCCGCTGGCAATAGCGCGCAACCGCCACGACGTCATCGCGCTGCAGGTCTACGACAAGCGCGACACCCAGATGCCCGACATTGGCCTGATGCGCGTTCTCGACCTCGAGACCGGCGCGTCGAGATGGATCGACACCTCGAGCAAAAGCGTGCGCACGGCCTACGGACGCTGGTGGTACGACCGCCAGCAGCAGATGGCCGAGACTCTGCGCAGCCGCCGCGTCGACTTCGCAAGCGTGGCTACCGACGAGGATTATGTACATTCGCTCATGGGACTGTTCAAAAACCGCGGCACACGATAAACTCGCACAGCATTTTGATATATGAATATAGCAAGACACATATTCGCGGCAGCGCTCCTGACCCTTGCGGCCGGCAGCGCGGACGCACAGAGCCTGAAAGTCACGGCCGAGCTTGACTCGGTTCTCATGACCCAGGGCTACCGCACCGATCTGCACGTGCGTGTGCTCGGACCCGCTGACGCGCGCACCATCGACTGGCCCGAGGCCGGCGGACAGTTGGGCGGAATAGACGTCACAGCTGTCAGCCATAAATCGGAAGACCTGGGCAACGGACGCCGCGAGACCGTCTACACGATAACCCTGCAACCGTTCGACCCCGACACCGTCACGCTGCCTGCACTGCGAGTTGTCAGCGGGCGCGACACCGCCGCCAGCCGCGAGCTCGTACTGAAAGTGCTTCCGGCCGAGCTCGACTCGCTGAAAGATATTCACCCGATGGAGTCCACGGTGGCATACCCCCGCAAATGGTACGACTGGATTCCGCAGCCCATTACCGACTACTGGATGTGGATACTGCTCGGTCTCGGCATAGTGGCAGCTGCCGTAGCAGCATGGCTGTACTTCCGCCGCGGAGGCACCATGACCGTGCTGCGCAAACGCGCAATTCCGCCCTACGAGCTGGCAATCAGTCGCCTGAACCGCCTGCGCGAGAAACGCCTCACCGAGACAGGCCAGGAAAAGGCGTACTATACCGAGCTGACCGACATCCTGCGCCAGTATCTCGACGGACGCTTCGGCATCAATGCCATGGAAATGAGCTCCACCGAGATTATGAACACGCTGCGCCACAACGAGGCGACCCGCCTGAGCGCCGACCGCATGAAATCGGTGCTTGAGGTGGCCGACTTCGTGAAGTTCGCGCGCATGCGACCTCTGCCCGACGACAACGTCAAGGCCTACCAGTCGGCAATCGCGTTTGTGGAGGATACAAAGCCCGAACCCGAGCCGGAACCCGGTAGCGATGACAGCAAATCGCCATCGGCCGACAAAACAACTGAAAAAGCATAACCGTCATGCAGTTAGCCCATCCTCAATATCTCTGGCTTTTCGTACTGTATATTCCATTGATTATATGGTACCTGATGAAGCAGCGCAACGCGCGGCCCTACATGGCTATGTCCACCACTATGCCGTTCGCCCGTCTGCCCCGTTCGTGGAAGCAGTATGTGCGCCATCTGCTGTTCGTATTGCGTCTTGCCGCCGTAGCTTGCCTGATAATAGTGCTCGCCCGCCCGCAGATCAAGGACAACTGGCGCACTACCCGCACCGAGGGCACAGACATCATGATAGCCATGGACATCTCGTCGTCGATGCTTGCCCGCGACTTCAAGCCCGACCGTCTCGAGGCAGCCAAGGCCGTGGCGTCGAAATTCGTAAGCGGACGCGAGAATGACAACATAGGCATTGTGATATTCGCAGGCGAGAGCCTTACCGGTGTGCCCATGACCGTGGACCGTTCGCAACTGCTGAGCTATATCAACTCCATAAGCATGAACATGCTTGAGGACGGCACAGCCATAGGCGACGGCATAGCCACGTCGCTCAACCGCCTGAAGGAGGGCAAAGCTAAGAGCAAGAGCATAATCCTGCTCACCGACGGCAGCAACAACACCGGCGTGGTGACGCCTCTCGACGCTACCCGCGTGGCTCAGGAACTCGGCGTCAAGATCTACACCATCGGCATAGGTACCAACGGCGAGGCCCCCTCGCCCATGCTCAACGAGTTCGGCCATATGGTCTTCGTGCCGCAGAAAGTTGTCATCGACGAGGCCACGCTGCGTACCGTGGCCGAGAGCACCGGCGGCAAGTACTTCCGCGCCACCGGCAACAAGGTGCTTCAGGAAATATTTGAAGAAATCGACGCCCTGGAAAAGACTCAGATGGACGTACGCCACTTCTCCCATACCGAGGACAACTACATGATCTGGGCGTGGCTGGCGTTCGCGTTCTTTGCGCTGGAACTGCTCCTCCGCTACACCGTGGTCCGCACTATGCCTTAAACGACTCCTCTCTAAATCCGTCCGTTCAATATGTTTGACTTCGCAAATCCACATCTGTTATATCTCCTGCTCACATGTGTGGGCGTAGGTGTGCTGTACGCGCTGGCACGCGCGTCGCGCCGGCGCAAGCTGCGCCGCTTCGGCCGTGCCGACGTCATAGCCTCGCTGATGCCGGAAGCCTCGCCCTACAAGCCTACGATAAAAATAGTGCTGGAAGTGCTGGCCCTTGCCGCACTCGTCATCGTGCTGGCACGTCCCCGCGCAGGACAGAAACAGCAGGAAGCGCGCGTCGACGGCATAGAGGTGATGATAGCGTTCGACGTCAGCAACTCCATGCTCGCATCCTCCAGCGACGACCCGCAGGGTATCTCGCGCCTCGACCGTTCGCGCCTCGTGCTCGAAAAGCTCATCGACAAGCTCCACAACGACAAGGTGGGCCTCATAATATTCGCAGGCGACGCCAAGACACAGCTGCCCCTGACCACCGACTTCTACTCGGCAAAGATGTATCTCAACGAGCTCCAGCCGGGCATGATAGCCAATCAGGGCACCGACATAGCCATGGCAATCAATATGGCCGTCGACGGTTTCTCGTCCGACGAAGATACCCGCAAGGCAATCATACTCATCACCGACAGCGAGGATCACGAAGGCGAAGCCATCGAAGCAGCCAAAATGGCGGCCGAAAACGGCATACAGGTCGATGTGGTCGGCGTAGGCTCGGCCAAGGGCGCTCCAATCCCCGTGGCAGGCCGCCAGGGAGAATACATGACCGACGCGCAGGGCAACACCGTCACTACTACCATCAACGAGCAGCTTGCCAAACAGATAGCCGAGGCCGGCGACGGTATCTACGTCAACGCAGCATCCGGCTCCGCGCTGGAGGACCTGCAAAAAAAGCTCGACACCCTGGAGACAAAGGAATTCAAGCGCGTTAGCTACTCGGCCGGAGCCGAACAGTTCCCCACCTTCGCCTGGATAGCACTCATACTCATGGTTATCGACGTACTGGTGCTTGAGCGCAAGATCGGCTGGCTCACCAACATCAATTTCTTCACCAAAAAGGATAAGAAATGAAACGCATTCTTCTGACTCTGCTCCTTTTGTCAGCGGCGCTCGGCTATGCCGCCGCGCAGACTTCCACGGCCATAACCAAGGAAGAGCGCAACGCCGTACGCAAAGGCAACTCATACTACGAGCAAGGCAACTTCGCCAAGGCGCTCGAGAATTACGAGGTGGCGCTGAAACTGAATCCCGGCTCCAACGTGGCCGCCTACGACAAGGCGCTCGCGCTGCTCAACATGGCGCCCGATGTGCCGAAGGACAGCGTGAACCGGCCGCGCCAGGAGGCCATGGAACTGTTTGAGCGCGTAGGCAACAGCTGCCTCCACACCGACAGCATCCTGGCCGAGAAAGCATTCTACAACCTCGGCAACATGGCGTACAACGACGAGGATTACGCTCGCAGCATAGAACGCTACAAACAGGCGCTCCGAATCAATCCCGACAACAACCGCACCCGCCAGAACCTGCGCCTGGCACAGCTCAAACAGAAAGAGCAGCAGAACCAGGACAAACAGGATCAGGACAAGCAGGATCAGCAGCAGCAACAGCAACAGCCAATGACTCAGAGTGCCGAGCAAATCCTGCAAGCCATGCAGAACAAAGAAAACGCCACGCGGCGCAAACAGAAAGAACCCGTTCAGCCGGGACGCTATTCAACAGACAAACCCTGGTAAGACGCCATGATGAAAAGCAAATCGCGCATACTACTGCTGATGGTTCTGACAGCCCTCAGCGTTATCGCAGCCGCAGCACAGGCAACATTCAAAGTGGTACCGCCCGGCAATGTGGTGGAAGGACGAAAGTTCAGTCTCACCTTCCGCCTCACCAACGGCGAGGCCAACGCCCCGAAAGCGCCGCAGCTGGAAGGTTGCACCCTGCTGTACGGGCCGTCGGTTTCGACCATGCAGAGCACGGAGATTGTGAACGGCCACATGAGCTCAACCTCCAGCATAGATTTCTCCTACATATACTCAGCCGACAAGGCCGGTACTGTCAAGGTGCCGGCTCTGACGGTTAATGCCGGCGGCAAAACGGTAAGCAGCAGCCCCATAAGCTTCAGCATCCTGCCTCCCGACCGCAACTCCCAGCCCACCCAGCCGGGAAGACAGGGAGGCAATCAAGCCGCACAGCCCGCACAGGCGTCGCAGCGCATATCGCCCGACGACCTGCTCATACGCATCTCCTTCAACAAGACCCACGTCTACGAACAGGAGGCCGTCATAGCCACCATCAAGGTGTACACAACTACCGACATCACCTCGATAATGCCCAAGAAGCAGCCCGTATTCGAGGGATTCCTCTCCGAGGAGCTGCCGGTGACCCTTCACACCGAAACAGAGCATTACAACGGACGCAACTACACCACCGCCGTGCTGAAACGCTGCCTGCTGTATCCGCAGAAATCCGGACAACTGACGGTGAACTCGGGACAGTATGACGTGGTGGTACGCAGCTACGAGCCCGTCAACATGGGGTTCTTCGTAACACACCGCCCGGTGGAGCAGACCGTAACGACACGCAGCAACAGCGCCAAGCTCACCGTCGAGGCTCTGCCCGAACCGCGTCCCGCAGGCTTTGACGGCGCCGTAGGTCGCTTCACCGTCGACACGGAACTGAAGCCCGAACTGCTGCGCACCAACGAAGCCGCCACCTATTCCTATATAGTAAAAGGCACAGGCAACATCAAGTTCCTAAAGGCACCCGACATAGAGTTCCCGGCCGGAATGGACCGCTACACTCCGAAGACCGACATACAGGCCTCCGTCAGCGGCGCCGACATGACCGGCACCTTCCGCGTCGACTACACCATCGTGCCTCAGGAGCCAGGCAAAGTGACGATTCCCGGAAAAGACTTCGTTTACTTCGACCCCTCCACAAAAAAATACGAGACACTCACTACGCGTTCCTACGACGTCAATGTAGCCCGCGGCGCCGCGACATCCGTCAGCGCCGTCGAGCAGAAAGCCATAGACAACACCATCACCGACATCCGCCACATACACACCTCTCCCGCCGTAGTAACCGCGCCGGGCATGGTATTCCGTTCCGGCTGGTACTGGGGGGCATATGCCCTGGTTGTCGTGTTGCTTGCAGCTGCCGTCCTGGGCTACCGGCGTACGCTCCGCCTGCGGGCCGACGTCGGAGGCCGGCGACTGGCCCGTGCCAGCCGTGTGGCCACAAAGCGCCTGAAGGCCGCACGCTCATACATGCGCGAAGGCAAGAACGACGAGTTCTATCAGGAACTGGCTCGCGCGCTGTGGGGCTACGTCAGCGACAAGCTCGGCATCGCTCCGTCGCAGCTGCTGCGCGACAACATCTCCGCACGGCTGCATGAGTATGGCGCCGACGAGGAAGCCACCCGCAGTGTTATCGACGTACTCGACGAATGCGAGCAGGCACGCTTCACTCCCGACCACTCCGCCGACGAAGTATCGGCACTGTACGAACGCGCCACATCGGCCATCAACCAACTCGAAGGTGTAAAACGCAAGAAAGCATGAAAAAGATACTAAGCATACTGGTCTCGGCAGTCATCGGCATAGGCAGTGCAGGTGCGGCGTCCTTAGCACAGCAGGCCGATTCGGCCTACATGGCGGAGCAATACGCCGAAGCTGCCGCACTCTATGAGCGTTCCATCGCCGAAGAAGCTCCCGCCGCCGACACATACTACAACCTCGGCAACGCCTATTGGCGCCAGGGTCAGGCCGGCAACGCCATCATAAGCTACGAGCGCGCGCTGCGCCTCGATCCGTCGCATCAGGACGCACGTACCAACCTTGCTTTCGTGCGCACCAAAATTCAGGACCTGCCCGAGGACGACAGCGCCTTCCTGAGCAATCTGCACACACGCATCACCTCGTGGATGACACCCAACGGCTGGGCATGGACAGCCTTCATTCTGTTTCTGGCGGTAGTCGGCATGGCCGCGCTCTACATCTTCTCTACCGGCATTTACGTGCGCAAGACGGGATTCTTCGGAGGAATGGCTCTGCTGTGCCTGTGCGTCTACGCCATAGTCGTCGCCGCCCAGACGGCCTCCGCGCCCTCGCGCCATGACGAAGCCGTTGTCACAGTGCCCACCACTCTGCTCAGTTCCACGCCCAAGGCCGGACAGAGCGCCAAGGACAAAGTCGTGGCAATACACGAAGGCACCAAGGTACAGATAGTAGACAGCGTGTCGGCTCCCGGACCTGACGGAGCAGAGATGTGGTACGACGTCAAGATCAACAACAGCACCCGGGCATGGCTTCACGCAAAAGACGTGAAACGCATCTGAACCGGCGCGTGTGTTTTAAAACATATAATTTTTTTATGGTCTTTTGAAAAAAAGATAATAACTTTACCAACATAAAAAACAACTACAACCCAATAAACTCTTAGCACTATGCCCAAGACAATCACCTTCAACGAACTGCGCCGCCTCAAGGACAGTTTGCCCGACGGATCGATGCACAAGATAGCCGACCAGCTCAACACAACAGTTCAGACCGTCCGCAACTACTTCGGCGGCGTAAACTATGATTTCGGCAAAAACCTCGGAGTACACATCGAGCCCGGACCCGACGGCGGCATCGTTGTCCTCGACGACCCCACCATCTACGACATGGCCATCGCCATCCTTAAAGAACAGGAAAAATAAACGGAACGGCAGGGTGACTCACGCACTGCGCAGTCCCGGCATTCCGCACATATGGAGAGAGTGACGACGGCCTCTTACCGGCGTTTACTCTCTCTCTTGATATAAGAGCGTTTATCCACCATCCACATCCAGCCACAATGACACGCTATATCACCGTCGCTATACACACCTTCGACCGCGCCCTATCCCTGCGGTCGATGCTTGAAGCCGAAGGTATAGAAGTAATGCTGCAAAACGTCAACCTTACTGACCCTGCGGTAGCGTCGGGTGTGCGTGTGCGCATCCCTGAGTCCGACCTGCCACTGGCATTGCGCATCATCGAGAACGCCGATGTGTTCAGCTCGGCCGACGCCGCGAAGTGTGAGGAGACACACTCCATACTCGTACCCGTCGACTTCAGTGACTACTCCATGCAGGCGGCCGTCATTGCAGCTCGTCTGGCGGCACGGCACAACGCGTCGCTGCGGCTGCTGCACTCCTACATCGACCCCTACGTGGCCGCCAACATGCAGCTCAGCGACAACCTCACCTACGAGATAGCCGACGCCGACAGCCGCGAACGCCTCGAAGCGACAGCAAGCCGGCAGATGCAGAAATTCACGGCCGCGCTTACTTCGGCCCTGCGCGACGCGGGGGTGCCTCCGGTAAAATATTCCACCAAAATCGTGGAAGGTGTGCCCGAGGACGTCATTGTGGAATACGGACGCATAAACCCACCCCTGATGGTGGTGATGGGTACACGGGCAAGCGAGCGCAAGGAACGCGAGCTCATCGGCAGCGTAAGCGCCGAAGTGCTTGACGCCGGACGCTTCAGTGTACTCACCGTGCCGGAGCCGCTGGAAATCCACGGTCGCCTTGACGTGCGCCGCGTGCTTTTCTTCTGCAATCTAGAGCAACAGGACATACTGGCGATAGACAGCTTCTCGCGCCTGATTCAGCCGGCCGAGGGCACGGAAGTATCCATAGTGCGTATGCCCCCGAGACGACGTTTCGCCAAGAGTACCTCGGCCGCCTCATCGGCTCCGCTGCTGGCCTACTGCCGCGAGCACTATCCGTCGTGGACATTCTCTTTCACAGAAACCAACCCCGACGACATAGCGGCCTCCATCAGGCAGCTTCACGCCGACACCGGGTTCGACCTGATAGTGGTGCCCAACCGGCGCAAGAGCCTCCTTGGCAGGGTATTCAGCCCCGGCCTGGCAAACACCATACTCTTCCGCGCAGATTTACCCATGCTCGTCATCCCGGTCTGACACATGCAATACATCAGCACTGCGACTCCATCCCTGCGCACCTCTCTCACCAGTGCCATAGTGCATCCGGTGGCGCCTGACGGCGGCATATACATGCCTGCCTCGCTGCCGGTGGTGCCGCGCGCTTTCTTCAATAACATAGACCAGCTGAGGCCGGCCGACATAGCCTATGTGGTGGCGAACACACTGTTCGGCGACGACGTAGACGGCGCCGTTCTGAAACGCATCACGGCCGAGAGTTGCAGCTACCGCATGCCCGTGCGACGTATTGCCGACAGGCTATACGTCATGGAACTCTTCCACGGGCCGTCGCTGTCTTTCAAGGATTTAGGCACAAGGTTTCTGGCTCGCCTGTACCGGCATCTGGCATCACAGAGCGCCGTCCGGCACATCAACGTACTCGTCGCCACCACCGGCAACAGCGGGAGCGCCATTGCCGACGCATTCCGCGGACTGGACGGCGTAGACGTATTCATTCTGTATCCCCACGGAAGCCTCACCAGAATGCAGGAAGCGCAGTTCGCAACCCTCGGAGGCAACACACACCCGCTGGAAGTACACGGCACGATAGATGACTGCAACCGGTTGGTGGACGCCGCGCTCGTCGACCGGCAGCTCAATGCCGAGCTGCATCTCGCCAGCGCCAATTCGCTCAATCTCGGGCGCGTGCTCCCGCAGGTCACCTACTTCTTCGAGGCGTGCGCACGCCTGCAGAGCGCAGGCGTTGACCCGTCGGCCATGGACTTCGCCATGCCATGCGGCAATCTCAGCAACGTCACGGCCGCTGCCATAGCCAAGCGTATGGGCGCTCCGATAGGCGGCATCACGGGCGCGTGCCGCCCCGGTGCGTTCGCCGACCTGGCCGCCGGAGGCGCATTCCCGCCCTTCGACATTTCCGACTCATATCCGGCCAATATGCCGAGGCTGGCATGCCTCTACGCCGGCGACGCCGACGCATTGCGGCGCGACATCCGCGCCGAAGTCTTCACAGAGGAGCAGCAGGAGGATGCTGTTCGGGAAGTCCTCGACCGCACGGGCTATATCGCCGAGCCGCGTTCGGCATCGGCTATCCTGAGTCTTATGCGCCGACCCGACAGCCAACGCCCGGGCATCGCTATGGTGAACACCCATCCTGCCAAGTTCCTGGACAGAATGACCGCAATCACAGCCCGCGCCATAGAACTGCCCCTGCAACTGAACAGAGCGATGGGTGCGGTTGTTCGTAAAGAACGAATATACCCTACTCTGCCGGCACTGCGCAAAATTCTTCTTAAGCATAACCTAATTTAAACCTATACAACCAACCTTACGTTTCAACATGGCAAACAAACGTTCCACAAAGAAACAGATACGAACCCTCTGCGGCGCACTCGCCGGAGAACTCCTTACGGCGTCGGCATATATCGACGGAATCGATACTGAAAAAGTGGCTGAGCTCGTCACACGCATCGCCCGCCTTCAGGTCAAAGGACTGTCGATGTGCAACTTCTCCTTTGACAAGAGTCCGGTCGACTTCCCGGACACGCAGGCCTACCACAAGGCCCTCGCCGCCTACAATAAGCTCGCATTCCGCCGTCTGCACGACGCGCTCAACGACGAGACAGCCGCCATCCTCAAAGAGATGAACGCTACCGTGAAGAAGTAAGGCGACCGCCCGCCTCCTTCCTGAAAACAAACGACATGCCTGTCGGGGTTTCAATTTAGAAGCTCCGAAAGTCTTTAAGCCCCATTCCTAAATATGATATTTTCCAAACTGCTGCTTCGCCTTATGGGCTGGAAAGTCAGCGTGACAGTACCCAATATCCCGCAATGCATCATATGCGTGGCGCCACACACAAGCAACGAGGATTTCCTGCTGTGCGAGCTGGCTATACGCAGCGTAGGACGCCATTCCGGATTTCTGATGAAAAAAAGCTGGTTTTTCTGGCCGTTAGGCCCGATATTCCGCGCTATGGGAGGTGTTCCTGTGGACCGCAGCCACGGCGCGCCCTCGCTTATAGACGCGCTGGTACACCGCTTCCAGACCACCTCGCGCCTTGTCATAGCCATAACGCCGGAAGGCACCCGCAGCCGCAACCCGAACTGGCACACCGGCTTCCTGCGCATAGCCACCGAGGCACACGTGCCGGTGATGCTCGCCGTAGTAGACTTCAAGACAAAGCACATCTTCATGCACGAGCAGTTCTATCCCACAGGCGACATAGATGCCGACATGCGCTACATCAAGAACTATTACACGCCCTACCAAGGCAAATATCCTGAGAAATTCACCACGGGAGATGAATGACACACTGAGAATCACGGCATGCCCGCTGGAGGTGTCGCCGGGCGACATCCGGGCCAACCTGAACGCCGCCGAAGCCGCCATGCAGGCAGCGGCGGCATTCAGGCCCGACATCGTAGTGTTTCCCGAACTGATGAACAGCGGATTCGTCAGCAGCGCTGATGCGATGCGCAGTCTGGCCGAAGGACCCGACGGCACCACTATGCAGGCCGTGCGCCGCATGGCCCGCGAACACGACTGCGCGATAGCCGGAAGCTACGATGCACTGGCCGAGGACGGCAGTTGCCGCAACCGTGCATTCTTCGTCGAACCGGACGGCCGCACCACATTCTACGACAAGAGACACCTGTTCTCGCTCAGTAAGGAGGCACGGATATTCAGCCGCGGCGACAAAGCCACGCCGGTTGTGGAATTCCGGGGCTGGAAAGTTGCCCTCAACGTGTGCTACGACCTGCGTTTTCCCGTATGGATGCGCAATGCCGGCTACGCCTACGACGTCATGCTGCTGCCGGCCAACTGGCCTGCATCGCGCGCATACGCTCTGGAACATCTGCTGATAGCGCGAGCCATCGAGAATCAGGCGGCCATAGTATGCGCCAACCTTGCCGGAAGCGACCGCTTCGGCACCTACGACGGCTGCACCTTCGCATTCGACCATACCGGGCAACCGGCATTCCTGCCTGGGACCTTTACAGCCGACTTCTCATTACAGGCCATACGCGAGGCGCGCGACTACATGCCGTGCATTCGCGATGCCGACGACTTCACAGTCCGCTTCTGAATTCGGTCTACCGATAAGGCGTGAGATCCACGTCCTGACGAAGACGCCTCTGCTTGCCGCGGGCGTCTTTTTCTATTGAATCCACCGCCACCACGTCGCAGTCGAGCATGTCCTTGAACGAGCGCTGCATATCCTCCAGCATGGAGATACGGTCGGCTTCGCCCCAGCGGTCGTTCACCACGAGCCGCGTCACCAGGCGTCCCGGCGCAGGCTGCCAGTACTGACGGTTTACCACATTGGCCGTACTCTCCTTGCGCGTGAGGAAAAGACAGGGTATGAGCTTGCCGGCCTTGGTGACGATGAAATCGGAAGAACGGCCGAGAACGGCGAGAACGCTTCCATCGGGCGCCACCTCGACATAGTCGCGCGTAGCATAACGGATGAGAGGCATCGCAGTGTTCATGATGCTTGTTGCCACAACCTCGCACACCGTATTGCCTTCGAGCGTACGCTCGCCCGTGTCTATCAGCTCGGCGTAGCCGAAATTGTGGTAGAAGCGGAAGGGGCCGAGGCCCTCGGCGGCAGCCATGCAGGCAAGCTCATTATGGCCGTAATTGTCAATAAGCCCGGCCGTGGGAAACACCTCCATTACCAGTTTTTTGTCTTCGGCGCAGAATGCCTCGCTGCTGGCTACGATACCCTTGATCTGCAACGGCGACGTGCCGTAGCGGCGCTTTATGAGGCGGGCGAAGATAGTGATGGCCGAAGGATATACGTGCAGGCAATTGATGCGCAGACGCTTCATCTCGTCCAGATACTCGTCGAGGCGCTCCTCGCATAGGAAATAGGGAGAGAACAGGTAGCGCTTGTTTCCTATGTACTGCACCAGTTCGCCCGTGTCGGTGTGGTCTCGCAGCTGGGCGATGCGCAGATTTTTGCCGAAGGTCGAGAAATGGCGCTGATATATCAGGTCTTTCTCGATAAAGACCTTTGGCGAGTAATACACGTCGAGAGGTATGCCCGTGGAACCGGACGTACGCTTCATGAAGCGGAACATACGCGGAACGCGCCTCGACACCATGCTCTCGGTCTTGCCCTTGATATCCTGCTTGCTGATTATGGGAAAGCGAGTCAGGTCGAAGCCGCCCTCAAGATAGCGGGCATAGTCGTGGTAGAAGGGCACATCGCGTATGGCCTTGCGCACGGCCTGCTCCAGCAGTTCGGGCTTGAATTCGTCAAGATAAAGCTTCTTTTTCTTGCTGACCGTAGGCCATTTCGTCAGCAGTTCTCTGAGATACTCTACGATAATATGATTGAGCTCCATTGTTTACAAACTTCTTAATATCTGCATGAAACGCCCGGTTATGCAGCCCGGCGCAAAATCCTCCGACCTGCGTTTTCCTGCCTCGCCGTGGCGGGTGACGGCCTCCCGGTTGTCGATATAGAACTTCATGGCGTCGAAGAGCGCGCGGCGGTCGCCGGGCTCAATAAGCAGGCCGTTGACGCCTTCGTCCACAATCTCCGGTATACCACCCACACGCGTGGATATCACCGCCATCGAATAGGTCATGGCCTCCAGCAGCGAAATAGGCAATCCCTCGAAATAGGACGGAAGCACCATGACATCGCTCTCGCTGAACACGCAGTCCTTGGCATCGCCCTCCACCCACCCACGGAAGACGGCGATGTCGGCGATGCCGTGTCCGGCAATGAAATCACGCACTTCGCCCTCATTGAAACGTCCGCAGAGCACGACACGGGCTTTGCCGCGAAGCACGTCTGCGTGCGACGCTATGACCTCAAGCAGGTCAAATACGCCTTTCTCCTTCAGAAACCAGCCGGCGTAGACGAACTGCACGAGTGCATCCGTCGCACGGTCGTGCGGCTCGCGGCCCACTGCAGGAGTATCAACAATATTGTTAAGCACCAGCGTATTGCCGAGAGCGAACGTGCTGTCGGCATACTCTTTCCATTTCTCCGTCAGGAATACCACACGGTCGCAACGACTGAGCAACGGCCTGAGGGCATCTGCACCGCGCTCCTCCGTATATTTGCGGAACTCGCCGCTGTGGATGTGGAAAACCACTTTGTAGCCCAGCGCCTTTGCCCACCTGATAAGGAGCGACTTACGGCGCCACGACTTGCCGGTGGCGCCGTGGACGTCCAGCACTTTGTAGCCCAGCATACGGGCCGGAGCGAGCGCCATGAGAGTGCGGGCAAAATTTACCAGTCCGGGCACCCTTCCCCTCAGGCTGTTGGTCGCCAGCATGTGAAACACGGGCAGGTTCCGCCTGTAAGCCTCGAGAACAGCCGCGATGCCGCCGCGGTTTTTCAGGTGAGGCCCTATGAACAGAACGCGCTTGAGTATCTGCCTGTCTGACGTCATTGCCGGGTTGCTCTTCACTTTATGAGGATGGGCATGCCGTCTTCACGCAGCGATTCAAGCACTGCGAAAGTAGCCTTTGTCACGGAGAAAATCTGGTCGAGGGGTATCGGCAGCTTGCCGTCGGAGAGGTCGGCGAAGAACTCGCGCATCATCTCGGGCTGGCCCTTGTCCTGGTTGGCTTTCTTCAGTTTCTCGGTCTTGCCGCCATAAATCTCCGCGCGGCGGAAATCGTGGATGATGCCCGTGATGCCCGCATGATAGGCTTCGAAATATTCTTTCGGAAGCGATTTGGAGCCGTTGGCATAGTAGGCTATCACGCCCGTCGAGCCATTGGCAAAGCTGACGAGTATGTTGACTGTGTCGTTCAGTCCCTCGGGGTCGGGAAGCGCCGAAGCGCTCACCTTCACGGGATTGGAGCCGCACATGTATGTCATAAAGTCGACGAAGTGGCATACCTCGCCGATGATGCGTCCGCCGCCTACGGTCGGGTCCTGAATCCAGTGCGACGACGGAATCGAGCCTGCATTGATGCGGTAGAGCATCGACATCTTGCCCGAGCCGAGGCGCTTTTTCAGCATTCTGGCGAAGGGAGAAAAGCGGCGGTTGAAACCTATCATCACGCCCTTGCCCTTCTCTGCCGTCAGGCTCTCTATCTCCATCAGCTCGTCGAGCGTGAGGCACAGCGGCTTCTCGACGTAGACATTCTTTCCGGCACGGAGAGAGTCGATGACATAGCGCGCATGGGTGTCGTGTCGCGTCGTGATGAACACGGTGTTGATTCGCGGGTCGCCGAGTATCACGTTCTCGTCCGACGTGCATTTTTCAAAGTGGAATTTCTCTGCCACACGCTTGGACGTGGTGCCGGAATTTGTCATCACGGCTATGCGGCTTGCCACCGACCGGTCGGGCAGATTGGGCAGGAGGTTGCCCTGCGCGTAGGACCCCGCGCCGATGAAAGCGATGCCGGGAACGTCGGCAGGCGTGAACTCACCCGTAGCTATGGTGTTGGCCTTATGGTCCTTGGTGACGTCATATTCAAGCAATATGCCGAGGAAGGGCTCGGTGCGCTTCAGCACAATGTCGTAGGCTCCGGGCGCCTCTTCAAACTTGAACACATGCGTCGTAAGATACGCAGGGTCGAGGCGGCCACTCTGTATCAGCTGCTGGAAAGCCTGCATGTTGCGCTTCTCGGTCCAGCGCACATAGGCCGCGGGGTAGTCCTGACCTTTTTCCTCGTAGTTGAGGTCGTATCGGCCGGGACCGTATGAGCACGACATGCGCAGTTCGAGTTCCTTCTTGTAATAGTCCGGCTCGCGGTCGAAACCCGTCGGCACGGCACCGAGCACGACTACGCGCCCTTTTCTGCGGCAGATGGATCCGGCGAAATTCACCGGGTCAAGGCTCGATGTGGCGGCGGCGATGATGACTGCATCAACTCCGCGGCCGTCGGTATAATCGAGTATGCGGTCCTGGATTCCGGGTTCGTTGCGTGCTATGGCAAGGTCGGCACAGTGCTCGGCTGCGGTACGTACAGCAGCGGGAGACACGTCTATGCCCACGACATTGACACCCGACGCGCGCAGCTCCAGGCAAGCCAGCTGGCCTATAAGGCCGAGGCCTATGACGGCGCAGGTTTCGCCGAGGCGCATGTCGGCCTGGCGCACACCCTGCAGCGCTATCGCGCCGAGCGTATTGTAGCAGGCCTTGGCAAGGTCGGCATCGGGCGACAGCTTGACGCACAGATTGACGGGAACGCTGACTACTTCGGCATGATTGGCATAACCGGCGCCCGCACAGGCCACAAGGTCGCCCACCTTGAACTCCGTGACGTCATCGGCCACGGCTATGACCTCACCGGCCGAACTGTAGCCCAGCGGAGAATAGGCGTCAAGCTTCTTCATCACGGCGCGATATGTCTGCACCACGCCCTGCTGGCGAAGCTTCTCAAGCACCTGCTTGACCTGTTGGGGTCGTTCCTTGGCCTTGCCTATCAGGCTCTTGCGCGCAGCTTTTACAGTCGAGCCCTCAGTGCCTGCGCTTATGAGCGAATAATGATTCTTCACAAGCACCATCCCGGCCGAGAGCTGGGGCACCGGCAGTTCCTGAATAACCATCTCGCCCGAACCGAGCTTCTGGGTCAATTGTTCCATATCTGTATCCTAATTGAATTTACCTTAAGAAGTTGTTTAAAAACAGAACTGACTTCCATAGCATAACTCTACAAAAGTACAAAATAACATTGATACCTGCAAATGCAAGCGAATCCGGCGGATAAATCCGTCGGATTCGCTATATTGTCGGGAGTATGACCCGGGATTAGTCCTCGTTGAGGTTGACGCGCTTGAAAGCGACAGCCACGAGACCCTTCTGGGTCTGCTCGAGGTACTGGCCTACGGTGAGCTTGCTGTCCTGCACGTATTCCTGCTCCATGAGGCAGCTCTCCTTGAAGAACTTGTTCAGACGGCCGTTGGCGATGTTCTGAATCATTGCCTCGGGGAGGTTGGCAGCCTTTGCCTCGGCTGTCTCGCTCATGATCTTGCGGGCCTTCTCGGCGTCCTCGGCTGTGATCCAGCCCTTGGTGATGTTGCTTTCGATGTGGTCCTCGGAGTCGAAGTGGTTGGGGTTGAGACCGGCCTTCTTGAGGGCAGCCTCAACGGCCTTGCGGATCTGCTCCTGCTTGGTCTTCTCAACAGCCACGGCGATTTCCTGGTCGATTGTGGCCTGGGGCACGTCGTTGCGGCTGCAAGCCACGGGATTCATGGATGCGATCTGCATGCACACTTCGCGGCCCACCTGTGCGTCAACACCGGGGAGATTGAAGCCCACGATAGCGGCAAGCTTGTTGTTGAAGTGGTTGTAGGCGGCGGTGGAGGGAGCCTCTACAATCTCGTAAGCACCGATTTCGGTCTTCTCGCCGGTTTTGCCGGACTCCTCGGTCACGAGGTCGGCGACGGTGAGGCCGTCAACGGTGAGGGCCTTGAGCTCGTCGACAGTCTTGCAGCGGTTGGCTACAGCGAGGTCGAGAAGCTTTTTGGCGAGGCTTACGAAACCTTCGTTCTTGGCTACGAAGTCTGTCTCGCAGTTGAGAGCGAGGATAGCGGCAAAGTCGCCTTCGTTCTTGGAGAGCACGCAGCCTTCGGCAGCGGTGCGGTCCTCGCGCTTGGCAGCGACGGCCTGACCTTTCTTGCGAAGGATTTCAACGGCTTTTTCGATGTCGCCGTCGGTCTCGGCGAGGGCTTTTTTGCAGTCCATCAGGCCGGCGCTGGTAAGGTGGCGCAGCTTGGTGATTTCTGCCATTGTGATTGCCATATGTAATGCTGTTTTAGGGTTGTTTATCTTGCTTGAAAATTATCCTGCATATATCAGTTGAGTTTTCAACCCGGTGTCGCGGGATGCGCGGCACTGAATTGAAAACTCAATACCTTATTACGCGATTATTCTGCGGCTTCTTCTGCTGCGGGAGCTTCAGCGGCCTCCTCGGCGGGAGCAGCTGCTGCTTCGGGCTCGGCGTCGGCGCGGCGCACGCGGCGGCGTTCGCGGCGGGGAGCTTTTTCGGCTGCGTCCTTCTCGGCGTCCTTGTCGGTGTCTACCTTCTCGACCTTGCGCTCCTCAAGGCCTTCGGCCATTGCGGAAGTGATGGTGTCGAGCACGAGCTCGATGCTCTTGCTGGCGTCATCGTTGCAGGGGATAACGAAGTCAACGCCGTTGGGGTCGCTGTTGGTGTCGACCATAGCGAACACGGGGATACCGAGACGGTTGGCCTCCGCAACGGCGATGTGCTCCTTGAGCACGTCGACAACGAACAGTGCGCTGGGCAGACGGTTGAGGTCGGCGATGGAGCCGAGAGTCTTCTCGAGCTTGGCGCGCTGGCGGGAGATCTGAAGACGCTCACGCTTGGAGAGGTTGTCGAATGTGCCGTCCTTGGTCATGCGGTCGATGGTTGTCATCTTCTTCACGGCCTTGCGGATGGTGGGGAAGTTGGTGAGCATACCGCCGGGCCAGCGCTCGATGACGTAAGGCATGTTGATGGCCGATGCCTTGTCAGCGAGAACCTGCTTGGCCTGCTTCTTGGTTGCTACGAAGAGCACCTTCTTGCCCTGCTTGGCGATATTCTTGAGTGCGGCGGCAGCCTCGTCGAGCTTGGCGGCCGTCTTATAGAGGTCGATGATGTGGATACCGTTGCGCTCCATGAAGATGTAAGGAGCCATGGCGGGATTCCATTTGCGTTTGAGGTGGCCGAAATGGCATCCTGCCTCGAGGAGTTGGTCAAAAGTGGGTGTTGCCATACTTTTAATTGTAGTTTGTTTACGTTCTTGTGGGATAAGCAAGCGTGCGGTAGGGAACGTGTCCATCCACGCGCTTTAGATACTAAACACTGATATGCGGTGCGGATTGCTGTCAGGCGCGTGCGCCTTGCAGAATCTTTAACGCTTGCTGAACTGGAAGTGACGGCGTGCCTTGGGCTGACCGGGCTTTTTACGCTCGACGGCGCGTGCGTCGCGGGTCATGAAGCCTGCCTTGCGGAGAACGGCCTTGTCGTCGGGATTGATTTTCACCAGAGCGCGGGCGATAGCGAGACGCAGAGCCTCGGCCTGGCCTTTGAAGCCACCGCCGTCGAGGTTGACGTGGATGTCGTACTTCTCGGCTGCTTCGAGTGTGTTCAGGGGCTGCTTTACGACAAACTGAAGAATCGGAGAGGGGAAGTAAACTTCGAGGGGGCGCTTGTTGATAGTGATGACGCCGTTACCTTCCTTGAGGATAACGCGTGCGACGGCGGCCTTACGACGGCCTACTGCATTTATATTTTCCATGCTTGCGATTATTTCAGAGTGTTAACATCAACAACGACGGGGTTCTGAGCTGCATGAGGATGCTCGGGGCCGTTGTACACGTGCATGTTCTCGATGAGGCGGCGGCCCAGACGGTTCTTGGGCAGCATGCCCTTCATCACGCGGATGAACAGGGGGTTCATGCCGGGCTTCACATGCTTGTTGAAGCTCTTCTTGATGAGTACCTCGGGAGTGAGCTCACGCTGACCGCCGGGATAGCCGGTGTAGTTGAGATAGATACGGTCGGTCATCTTTTTACCGGTGAGGCGTACCTTCTCGGCGTTGATGATGATAACATTGTCGCCGCACTCCACGTTGGGGGAGTAGCTGGGCTTGTTCTTGCCGCGGAGCAGCAGGGCGACTTTCGAGCACAGACGGCCAAGGGGCTGGTCGGTTGCGTCAATCACCACCCACTGGTGTTCTACGCTCTGTGCGTTCGGTGAAAGGGTTTTGTAGCTTAAAGTATCCACTTTAGTAATTGCTTGATTGATTGTTAACTATACATGCGGATTTCGAAGCGCTGCTCGGCCAAAAGCACATCGCCCGACTGCCGCTGAAACGTTAATTGGACATAATCGGCCTGCAAAGGTACGATTTTTTATTCAAACCGCAATGCATCACCGCATTTTTCTTCAAAAAAATTCGGCGCGGCAATTGCAATGCGCGAGGGGACAAGGCTATAACGTCTGCGGCACACACCTCTCGGGAAGCATGTGCCGCAGAAAGACGGAGCCTGGCTCCTCAGTTCAGGACCACGCCCTGAAACGCCGGAAGGGGCGCTGCATAGACACGGGCGAACTGACGCAGACGGCGCAGAGTCGACTCTCGCGGACCGACCTTGGCGTTACATGGTATTGAAGCAGGAGTGAATGGCGCACTGACGCCGGGAGTAGAGTTTTTACCCATAGGCAATATTGATGAATGGTTAGAAGTGCTATCAGTCTTATAACGCCGGAACCGCCGCTTTATTGCGTCGAAATGTTAAATAAACGTATCTATCTTGCAAAACCGTCGAAAATTTTGTACTTTTGCATTCGTAATAGGTACAAGAGGGGGCCGGCCAGTTCCCGGCCAAGTATAAATCAATAATCATTATTCACTTTTTAATTCCAGATTACGCCTATAGCACACAACTACGCTTAACTTTTTAAACAGATTAGAATGCTATCAATGAAGACGTTGACCGACGATACGCTGGTCGCTTCTTATGTACAGGGCAACAACGAGGCTTTTGACGAACTACTTGCACGCCACCAGGCGCGCATCTACAACTATATACTGATGATGGTGAAGAGCGAGGATGTGGCCAACGACATCTTTCAGGATACCTTTGTGAAAGTGGTGACGACACTGAAGCAGGGGCGCTACACCGACACCGGACGCTTTGCCGCCTGGCTCACACGCATCGCCCGCAACCTCGTCATCGACTTTTTCCGTCAGGAGAAGAGCCTCGGCAAACTGTCGACCGACGACAGCGACATCGACATTCTCAACCGCCGCGAACTGAGCGACGGCACGATAGAGGACGAGATGATCGACCTGCAGATACAGGACGACGTGCGCTCGCTGTTGCGCCGCCTGCCCGACAATCAGCGACGCGTCATCGTCATGCGCTACTACAAGAATCTCTCGTTCAAGGAGATCGCTTCAGCCACGGGCGTGAGCATCAACACGGCTCTGGGCCGTATGCGCTACGCCATCCTCAACATGCGGCGCATGGCCGCGGAACACAACATAGAGCTTACGCGGTGAACAGCCTCAAAGGCAAACCACAATGGAACAATTCACGGAATTCATAACCCAGGCCGCCGAGGTGCTGTGCGGATACCCGCTGTTCATACTGCTCATAGGCGGCGGCCTGTATCTTTTCATCAGTTCCGGCATGGTGTCGCTGAGGCGGCTGCCGGCGGCCGTGCGCGAGCTGCGGCGAGGCAACGACAGCACCCGCGGACAGATCTCGTCGGTGCAGGCGCTGGCATCCACCATAGGAGCCACCGTGGGACTCGGCAGCATAGCCGGTGTAGCCATCGCGCTTGTGCTGGGCGGTCCCGGAGCCATCTTCTGGATGTGGGTCAGCGCCATAGTGGGCATGAGCACCAAGTATCACGAAGGAGTGCTGACAACCATGTACAAGGGCACCGACGACCGCGGCATACCTCAGGGAGGCACCATGCACATCATCGAGCGCGGACTCGGCCGTTCGTGGAAGCCCCTGGCGCGCTTCTTCGCCATCGCCGGCATGTTCGGCACGCTGTGCATCATGAACGCCAACCAGCTGACGGAAGCGTTCATGAGCACGTTCACCACTCCCGACGGCATAGCGGCCAACGGCCTGCTGAGCAACGTGGGCGACATCCTCGGAATCAGCAACGCGCAGACCTACAAACTGCTGTTCGGCTGCGCCGTGTGCGCCGTTGTGTCTTTGGTGATATTCGGCGGCATCACCCGCATAGCCAACGTGGCCTCCATCCTGGTACCGTTCATGGTGGGACTGTACTTCATAGCCGTGCTGTACATCATCATAAGCAACATCCACGGCGTGCCGGCCGTCATAGGCCGCATCTTCAGCGAGGCATTCAGTCTGCGGGCCGGATTCGGCGCCTTTATCGGCATAGCCATAATCGGCGCGCGGCGCGCGGCACTCGTCAACGATGCCGGCATCGGCACCGCCACCCTCATGCACGGAGCGTCGCGCAACGAGACGCCTGTGCGCGAAGGTCTCATCGCCATGCTCGGGCCGAGCATCGACAGCGGCCTCGTGTGCACGCTGACAGCCCTTGCCATACTGCTGTGCGGCGATGTCGACGTGCAGGGCGTGCAGGGCCTTCAGGTGGCAGTGGGTGCCTTCAGCCGCGGCATACCCGGCGGTGAGTACCTGCTGATGCTGATCGTGGCCTGCTTCGCCCTGTCGTCGATGTTCAGCTATTCCTTCTACGGGAGTACGTGCGCGAGCTATCTTTTCGGCAGCAGAAGCGCCCGCTGGTACAAGCTCTTCTTCGTGCTGTCCATGATAGTCTTCGCAATGATTCCGCTTGAGGCCGCCGTGGGCGTATGCGACCTTTTCTACGCCCTTATGGCATTCGCAACCATGACTACAGTCCTCTACCTCAGTCCCAAGGTACGCGAGGCCACCCGGCAATATTTCAAGAAATAAAATTCTCAGATTATGCTCGATTATATCGTCTGGAACGTTAATCCCGAGTTGATTACCTGGCCTGTCACCATACGGTGGTACGGGCTGATGTTCGCTATCGGCTTCTGGCTCGGCTTCAATGTCGTGGCCCGTATGTTCAAGCGCGAGGGCGCACCCGAGCGCTGGATGGGCTCGCTGCTGATATATGTGGCGGTAGCCACCGTAGTGGGCGCGCGCTTAGGCCATGTGTTCTTCTACCAGTGGGACTACTACTCGCAGCACCCCCTGAAAATCCTCGCCACCTGGGAGGGCGGACTCGCAAGCCACGGAGGAGCCATCGGCATCATCATAGCCATAATACTCTACAGCATCTTCGTGACTAAGCGCAATCCGCTGTGGACGTTCGACCGCCTGACGGTAGCCATAGCCATGGTGGGCGGCCTCATACGCTTAGGCAACCTCATGAACAGCGAGATTTTCGGCCACGCCACCAGTCTGCCGTGGGGATTCATGTTCCCGCGCTCGGCCGAGTGGCATGCTTTCTATGAGGGCGTGCCGTGCCATCCGACGCAGCTGTACGAGGCGTTCACATACTTCGCACTGTTCGGCCTCATGATGTGGATGTACTGGAAGCGCAACGCCGGCGAGCGCCCCGGCCTCCTGTTCGGCACATTCCTGACAGGCGTTTTCGGCGCACGCTTTCTTATTGAGTTCATCAAGAATCCGCAGGTTGCCTTCGAGGTTGGCATGACCCTGAACATGGGACAACTGCTGAGCATCCCGTTTGTCGTACTCGGAATAGTCCTCATTGCCGTGGCGCTGAAGCGCCCGCGCGTACACATCGCCTACCCCGACCGCTGGGCGCCGGAGACACACAAAAAATCCTGACATCCGGGAGCCCTCACATAGACTCCCCTTCCGGCATAAAGAAGTATTTCACTTTCACAGAATAGCGGCGGACAATACGCCGCATCGACTCCATGGCGCCGTCGTACTGCAACTGCACGTTGCTCATCGACGGCGTCTCATAGTATGCCGGACCATTCTCGACTATCTCGACAGGGTGCATAAGCCGCAGGCCCTGCTCGGCAGCGATCAGCTCCGCCTTCGTGCGGGCAGCCTCAAGTGCGGCTTTAAGCCCCATACGGTTGTAATCGGCCATGGCGGTGTTGTCGATGCGGCTGAGGCTGAAACTGCTGACTCCGGGCACTGAGATTTCAGAGGCTATGGCCTCCAGCCGGTCAAAGCTGTCCAGGACCACGTTGATTCTCTTAGCCATAAGGAGCGACTTCGAGCGCGCCGGGTCAAGGCTGTTGCCCACGTCGCCCAAAGTAATGGCCGAATCGGCCACTCCCTCGGCCTGCAATATCTTTCTGACGTTTTTCTCAATGTCGGCGAGGCGCACAAGCGTGCTGTCGCCGTCGGCATTATGACGGTAATACTCCTGAAGGCCTATTTCGACACTGATTCTGTCAGGGACGATGTTGACGGTCGCCACTCCGTTTACTTCGATGACACCTGGCTGTGCTGCCGCAGAGGCGCACAGAACAATTACGGCAATCGCCGCAATAAGAATTCTTTTCATGTGATTTTTCAGAGGACTTTATATGCGGACGCGATGCAACATTCCGCAAAGGAAATTGCACCGCGTCCTTTTAGTACAGTTTATATCGGCGAGCCTATCAGACGAGGTTTACAAGGAATTCCTTCTCGTCATCGGGATCGGGATTGATTTCGATTTTGCCTTCGCGGGCAAGCCAGCCGAGAGCCGCGAACACCTCTTTATCTTTCAGCTTGGTGATTTTTTTAAGCTGCTTGATGCCGAGCACGTCTGCGGTGTTGAGGGCGGTCCATACGGTGCCTGCGTTTGTTCCGATTGTTTCAGTGTTCATTTTTAGTCCTTTATTTTGTTAGACAATTATATATTTTCGCTGAATTTTGGCATCTAATCTGCCACAAAAGTAAGCATTTTATTATAGATTGCCAACTATTTTGATAACATTTTTTAATTAAAAAAGTTCACTGATCCACAATCATTCATGCTGACAGATGCGTGCAGCATCTGAGTATCAACAAGTTCAATTGGCGCAGACGAGTCTCGGCACGAGGCGCCACGACCTGTAATCCACGCCCATCATGCGTACGATTTTGTGCCAGACGGCATCGCCGGAGCCGCGCAGAAGCGCCGAAGCGTCGGCCGGTGCGTCGGTGATGGCCCATGCGCCGGCTGCTATCTCACCCTCAAGCTGATGCCTGTCCCAGCCGCTGTAGCCCACAAAGAAACGCACGGTGCCGTCGATGTCGTAGCCGGAGTTGATATATTCGATCACCGCATCGAAGTCGCCGCCCACATACATGCCGGGCATATAGGGACGCGCGCCGGGAATTATCTCCGGGCCGAGAGTGTGGATGAAGAACGCACGGTCCTGAGCAAGAGGTCCCCCGCAGTAGACGGGTACGTCGCGGAGCACACTCACATCCTCAAGCACATCGCCGAGGAGATTGTGCGACTTTCGGTTAAGCACTACTCCCATGGCTCCGCCGCCGGGTTCGTAATCAAGCAGCGACACCACCGAATGGCTGAAAACACCTTCTTCCATAAAAGGCTCGGCCACAAGCAGCTTTCCTCCGGCAGGCACAGCCATATCGGCACCGGCAGGCTGAGCGAAAAGAGCCGAGCATATGTCTTTGAGTTGCGGCATGGACGTGTGTACTGATTAAGCGGTTAGGGATGCAATATACTATAGAACAAGCATCGGGGGCAAATCGTTTGCTCCCGACGCTGAAAAAACTATCTCGGACCGTGACCGCCGGGACCGCCGGGGCCACCATGACGTCCGCCCGGCGGCGGACCCATCGGGCCGTCCCAGCGGGGAGCGTTACGGTCGGCAGGTTTCTCGCCGGCGCCGAAGGTGGAGAACTTATAGGAGAACGACACCATGAAGTAGCGCGTCAGCGAGTTGTAGCGTGTATCGTCGATATAGTTGGCCGTAATGTTGCGGCGCACGTTGCTGCGCTGCTGAAGCAGATCGAAAGCCTGCAGCGACACAGTGGCATTGCGTCCGCGCAGGAACTGATAGCTCAGCGACGCGTTCCACATCCATTCGTCGGTGTCGTATCCGGCCGAATAACCCGAAGTGGCCGTATAGTTGAGGTCGGTGGCGATTACCAGACCGAAAGGCGTATAATACGTGGCGTTGAACATGCCGCCGTAGTTGTGGACCGTGCGTCCGGGCTGCGATGCGAGGCTGTTGGCAACGTACTGGAGGCTGTAGCGCGGGCGCAGCTCGATTTCGAGATTGGTCGGTCGCCATGCAATGCCGAACGACTCGTTGAAACTGTAGGTCGAGCTTATGTTGCGCTCGCCGTTGTTGTAGCCTACGCCGCGGCTGTAGTAGCCCATCAGATGGTTGTTGATGGTGAACGCCTTGTTGCGCAGCGGCTGCGAGTACATTGTCATTGCACGGACATTCCATATGCCGTTCACATTCTCGTAGGTGGTGGTGCGTCCGCCCGTAGTGTTGTCGAACGTAGTGCGGCTTATGATGCTGTTCTGCGCCATATTGGCGAAAGCCATCACCATGATGCTGCGCTGCGACTCCATGTTGAAGTCCTGGAAGCGGAGGTTGAGATTGTGCGTAAACGTAGGCTTAAGGTTGGGGTTGCCTATGACGATATTCAAGGGGTCGGTCTTGTCGGCCACGGGTTGCAGCTGCGTCATGGACGGCTGCGACGAACGGCCGGTATAGAACATGTTCAGGCTCGAACGCTTGTCGAATTTCAGACGATAGCGCAGGAAGGGCGCGAAGTTGAAGACGTTGCGCGTGGGGATGGAGCGCGCGTTGTCGATGAGATTTGTGCTTCGGCTGCTCTGGGGCACAAGCGATATGCCGGCGTTGAGAGTGGCTTTCTTAGACACATGGCGGTAGCCCACGCGTATGTCCTGACTGAAATATGTATTGCGGAAGCGGTTGCTCAATTCCTCGTTGAACACCAGCTCGTCGGATACCACCGGGTCGCCTGTCCATCCGTCGGGCCACTCCACCGGATGGTCGTAAGTGAGACGGTCGGAATTGTTCCACCGGGCATTGACACTGTAGGCGAACGTCAGCGAATGGCCCTTCGAGGGGTCGCCGAGGGGCTCGGTCCAGGAAAGACGTGCGCGCACGCTGTTGCTCCATGTGCGGCTGTCGGTCCACTGGTCGTAGAGGTCCACGGAGTCATCGACCTGGAAAAACTTGTTCCACGAATAGCTGTCGGAGCGCTCGCGCACATTGCTGAAGCGGTATGTAGCCATGACCGAGAACGAGCGTCCGCGCTTGCGGCGGAAGTTATGGTTGTAGATAAACGTGCCGCCGACTTCGACCGAGGTGCCGCGGGAGTTGTCGAGGTTGCTGCTCTGGGTGACGGGGCTGCGGTCGGCATCGCCTGCCGACGTGAGCGAAGCCTCGTCGCTCCAGCTGTCGTTTCGGTTCCACGAGAAATTAGGACGAAAATCTACGGTATTGAACGAGTCCGGCTTCCACTGCACACGCAGGTCGGCGCGGAAGTTATGGCCGCGGTCGCGGGCATTTCGCGTACTCTTGTAGTAGGAGGTGGAATCGGAGAAAAGATACTGCCTGTCGCTTGACTGATAGGTGTCGCGGTCGCTGTAGCTGTACATCACATCGCCGCCTACGCGCAGTATTTCATCCTTGCCCACGTTGAAGTTCAGGCCGAGGGCTTTCGACGACGTGATGCCCGAGCTGCCGCCGAAACGGCGAAAACGGCCGCTTGTGCCGTCGCCGAACCCGAGCTCGTTCACATTGTTCATGGCGCCGAGCAGTGTCACCTGGTTGCCGTTCCAGAAGCGGTTGATGTTGAAGGAGCCCTTGTAGCGCGAGTCAGTGCCATAGCCGGCCTCGGCATTGCCGAACCAGCCGTTGTTCATGCCCTTCTTCACCGTGAGGTTGATTACCGTCTCCTCCTCGCCGTCCTCTACGCCCGTGAGGCGCGCGGCATCGCTCTTTCGGTCGACCACCTGGAGCTTTTCAACCATATTGACGGGCAGGTTGCGTGATGCCACCGTGGGGTCATCGGCGAAGAATTCCTTTCCGTCGACAAGTATTTTCGACACGCTCTTGCCGTTGGCAGTGATTTTGCCCTCAGAATCGACCTCGACACCCGGTAGGCGCTTGAGGAGGTCTTCGACTACAGCATTGGGCTGCGTCTTGTAGCTGTCGGCATTGAACTCAACGGTGTCCTCCATCACCTTGATAGGGGTGCGGATGCCAGTGACTACCGTCTCCCGCAGCATAACGGAACTTGGGGCCAGGTAAAGTGTGTCGAGGCGCATATCGCGCTGCAGCCTGACGTTGCGGAAGGCCGCGTTGTATCCTACATACGACGCCTCAAGCACATAGCGTCCGGCCTTCACACCGCTGATTGTGAAACGGCCGTCGGCATCGCTCACGGCCGTCTTCACGACGGCGCTGTCGCGTGCGGCAAGCAAGCGCAGCGAGGCCTGGATAAGTGGCTCCCTCGTACCGTCTTCGGCTACTGTGCCACGGATGTCAAAAGCGGATGCAGCCGCAACTGCAAGCCCGAAGGCTGCCGCTGCGGCTGCAAGACGTGGAAACGAACTTTTCATTTTACTTTTTTATCGTAGAAACTGTCTCAATTTTTATTTTACAATTATTTTGACGTTTTAGCGAAAAAAAGTTTAATAAAGCGAGTTGTTTTTTAAATTTTATTAGCAAATATACGCCTCAGTCGTTAACAAGGCTGTAGCTGAAAGCGCCGACGCAGAAGTAAGCGGGATTGTTCATGCCGTAGGCGCCGCTGTCGGTCGATTCCATTGTGAAGACAATAGTGTCGACATTGCCCAGTTTGCTTAGCTCCACTTCCTTCCAGCTGTCGAGTATTGCAGTGCCCTTAGCAAGATAGACGTTTATTGTCTCGAACTTGCGCACTCCGTCGAGATAGCCGCTGATTTTGAGGATGCAGTTGTCATCGGCTCCGAAGGCATGATTGAAGGGCGTGCCGTTTTTCATGGCATAGTAGCCGTAGCTGGTGTTCGTGACGTAAAGGTCGTCCGGATAGAATGCCGAGCCGTCGGCCATGCTCATGCGGCACGAAGTCTCACCGCCGTCGGTACGCCAGCATGCCACAAGATATTCCGAGCCCTTGCCGGCCACGCCGCCGCCTGTGATCGCGCTCCACTGGTGGTCGGTCCATACGCCCGATGTATAGTCGGCATTGTCGGTCGACTTGGAGGGGCAGAATCCGTACCAGCTGCTGTAAGTCACACCGCCGTATTCAAACGCCTCGGCCTGATGGCTGAAACGCACTCCGTTCACGTCGACGTGGTTGAGGTCTGTATTGTAGCAGTCTTTCCAGTAGCCTTGCTCGTTGAAATCGCTGAAATCGGGAGTCCAGTCGAAGTCAGTCTCTTTGTCGTCGCTGACGCAGGATGTGACAGCCAAAGCGGCAGCGACCGTGATGAACAGTTGTTTTAAAAACATTTCTATGATATTTTTATTTTTGCGATGCAAAATTACGTAATTTTGCGGAACAATACGCAATTTTGAACATTATTATGTTTATGAAACGCCTCATTCTTTTATTAATAACCGCGGCAGCGGCAATCTCAGCCTCAGCCGTCGACCCCATGGCAACGGCCTACAGCATACGTCAGTGCGAGGGCTCTCTGACTCCCTACCCCGCCGACGTGCCCGAAGAAGAGCACCCGGATTCGCTCACGGCGGTATTCATCAACCATGTGGGACGCCACGGCGCACGCTTTCCGGCATCGGCAGCCAACTGCATGCGGCTGCGCCGGGCGCTCGCCACGGCCGACTCGCTCGGCACCATCTCGCCTATAGGCCGACAGCTGATGCGCCTTACCGACCGGGTCATCGCTCTCAGCCGCGGACAGTGGGGTGCGCTCGACTCCCTGGGCATGGCCGAGCAGAATGCGATAGCCACGCGCATGATACGCAACTATCCGGAGCTGTTCGGAGCCGGCGCGACGGTGGATGCGCTGTCGAGCTACTCTCCGCGCACGATGATGAGCATGTACTGCTTCACCCACAGGCTTGACCGCATGAACAACGAGACAGAGTTCCGGACGGTCACGGGACGGTCCACATCGCCGCTGATGCGTCCGTTCGACACCGACAAGGACTATATCGACTTCCGCGACAACAAAGTATGGGAGTCGACCTACACCGAATATTTCGAGTCGACATGCCCCACAACGGCCATCATGCGCGCACTGGGGGCGCACTATCCTTTCGCCGACGCTGCGGACGTGCGCGACCTGGCTTTCGCAGAGTGGGCCGTCGTGGCCGGCTGTTCGGCTATGTCGGTGGAGGTAGACCCGTTGATATATTTCTCATTGGAGGAGCTTAATGCTCTGTGGTCTTGCTTCAACCTGCGTCAGTATCTGCGCTATTCGGCATCGACTGTCAGCACTGTGCCGGCGGAAATCGCCTCCGCACTGCTCAGCGACCTAATAAAAACCACCGACGCGTTCATCGACGGCACGGCGCCAGGCACAGTGGTGCGTCTGCGGTTCGGCCACGCCGAAACGCTCATGCCGCTGCTGTCGCTTATGCGCCTGCGCGGATGCTACTACCTCACCAATTACTTCGACACTGTGGCGCTGCACTGGCGCGACTTCGACATCGTACCCATGGCTGCCAATCTGCAACTTGTGCTGTTCCGTGCGCGCAAGTCGGGCAAATACTACATTAAAGCCCTGCTCAACGAGCGCCCGATTCCGCTTCTCCCTGGCAGCGACGAGATATATGTGCCCTGGAGCGAGGCGCGCGACTATCTGCTGCGCTGCCTGCCGCTTACGGCGCAATAACAGGGTGGTTTTCCCCTGCTTGTATGAACGCACGGCTCGTGCAATGCGGTTCTAATAAGAAAGAGCAACGGGAAAAAGTTGTCCGTAAAATAATGCACATATGGCCGGAGGCCATGGATATTGTTAACCCCGGGCGCATGCCGCCCGG
>PPYF01129326.1_pt1 | contig 70560 bp, 66 predicted proteins | sample 1559871 | NCBI WGS metagenome assembly PPYF01 (sample SAMN08240021, study PRJNA423297) | Human gut metagenome, whole genome shotgun sequencing project.
CCCTATGGGGGCTGTGTGGGGGGCGTATGCCCCCCACTTGTGGAGCAGAAACTGCCCGTCAGCAAAAAAATCCTTTCTTTTGCTCCTACCTTTTCTTTTTGGTAAAGACTTTTCTTTGCAACAAAGAAAGGGTAGGTTGACAGATTGGGAATTTTGTGTCAAGCTAAAAAAGAAGAAGTGTGTAAGGGTAAAAGAAGGAGGAAGATTCGATGGAACAGATACGGGAAGAAACCGACCACCGGCTGAAGCTGCGGCTGCTGTCTGCGGCGCTGATGATCTTTGTGGCGCAGCTGGACATCAACCTCATCATCAACGGATTTCGCATCTCGCTGGCGATCATCTTTCTGCCGGTGTTCGCCTTTTTGTCCAAGGGCTTCCCCGTCTTTTCGGTCACCGCCATCGCTGCGCCCGGCATTTTGCTGGTGCGCTGCATCGTTGAGTGGCTGCACGGGGGGGACTTTTTGCAGGCCTTTTGGTCTTACTCGCCGGAGATGATGTTCTATCTCTCCTACGGCGCGCTGTTTGCCTTTTATGCGTGGCTGGTGCCAATGCAGAGGTTTTCGGTGGTGCGGCTGATCCCGCTGATTGGCATCGACATGATTTCCAACCTCTTTGAAATTTGCATTCGTCTGGGCCACGACGCGTTGTCTCCGACGGTGCTGCTGCGCCTTTTGATTGTGGCGCTGGGCCGCACGGCGGTGGCGGCTATCTGCCTGGCGGCGCTGGACGCTTACGGGGTGTTTATCCTGCACCGGGACGACCGATTGCGCTACCGCAAATTGCTGCTGCTGACCTCGCAGCTGAAAAGCGAGGTAATCTGGATGAACAAAAACACCACCCGCATCGAGGAGACGATGTCGGTGTCCTACGGCCTGTACAACCAGCTCAGCGCGCTGGAGGGGGAGCAGGCACAGCAGCTTGCCCAGAAGGCGCTGACGGTAGCAAAGGACATCCATGAAATCAAGAAGGAATACTACCTGATTATGAGCGGTATCTCCTCCGCGCTGGAAACCGACCAGGAAGAAAACGGCATGTGGCTGAAAAATATCCTGCAGATTGTGCAGGACAGCATGCGCCGCGCCTTTGAGAAGGACGGAAAGAAGGTGCGGATCGACATCGCGCTGCAGAAAAATTTTTATACGGACAAGCATTACTATTTGATGTCGGTGCTGCGCAACCTCGTCAACAACGCGGCCGAAGCCGCCGGGGAGGAGCGGGCAGACGTGCTGGTGGAGCAGAAGGAGGAGAACGGCGACTGTGTGCTGCAGGTGCACGACAACTGCGGCGGTATCGCCCCGGAGTATCTGCCCACCATCTTTGAGCCGGGCTTTTCGACCAAGATTAACTTTGAGACCGGCAAGGTCAGCCGCGGTTTGGGACTGAGCCTTGTCAAGGACATTGTGGAGGAGGAGCTGGGCGGTGTGATCTCGGTGAAGTCCCAAAACGGCTGTACCGACTTTACCATCCGCATCCCACGGGAAAATTTGGAGGTGGAACGATGAAATTTTATCTGATTGACGACGACGCGAATGTCTGCAATATCCTGAAAATTATCATCCAGCAGAAAAAACTGGGCGAGGTGTGCGGCATGGCCGGGAACGGGATGGACGCGCTGGAGGACCTCAAGTTCATCCAGCCGGATATTGTGATAGTCGATTTGCTGATGCCGGTGATGGACGGCATCCACTTTGTGCGCAAGGCAAAGGAGCTCTATCCCGACATCACCTATGTCATGCTCTCCCAGGTCAGCAGCAAGGAGATGGTGGCGCAGGCGTACGAGTGCGGGGTCACCTTCTTTCTGCAGAAGCCGGTCAACGGCGTGGAGGTGGTGCGGGTGCTGGGCAATGTGGCTGACTCTATCCAGATGAAGCGCACCTTCCAGCAGATGCAGTCGCTGTTTATGAAGGGCTCTCCCGCCGAGGGCGAAGGGGTGGTGCTGCCTCAGCTGAACCTGCCCAGCGAGCAGCAGGAGGAAAAACCGCACATCAAGCGGGTGCGCGCCGTGCTGCAGAAGCTGGGCATCATCGGCGAAAACGGCGCGTCGGACATCATCACCCTGGTTGACTATATGATTGGACAGGGGCCGGAGACGGGCAAGTTCACCGTCTCGGAGCTGTGCAGCCGCTTCAGCCCCAACAACGCCAAGTCGATGGAGCAGCGCATCCGCCGCGCGGTCAATGCAGGATTGACTAACCTTGCCAATATGGGCCTGGAGGACTACTCCAACGACACCTTCCAGGATCTGGCCGGGTCGCTGTACAGCTTTGAGCAGATCCGCCGGGAGATGGACTTTATCCGCGGCAAATCGGAGGTGCACGGCAAGGTGTCGCTCAAGAGCTTTTTGAATTCGCTGATTTTTTACTGCGCCAATTAAGGAGCGGCGTTTTCATCCAATCAAAACGAGCGGGGAGACCGGGAGGTCTCCCCGCTCGTTTTGTCCCTCAGGGACAAAAGCGGGTGCGCAACGGGCGCAGAGAGGGTGGGATTTTGTAAGGAAATGGTGGCTGTTCCATGAAGTACAGGTAAAATAGAATTTTGAAATGTATAGAAATGTGCAATAAATTTATGCATATCGCCAAAGACAATGTTTGGCGGGGACAAGAAAAGGGGGAATTTTGTTGTGGGATGCGCTGAATAATGTGCGATACAACTAAACAACATCAACAAAGTTGCTTTTCTGCGATTTTTTGACAAAAAAATTCCTGTAACTTTTTGTAGCTTTGCAAACCTTTCCCCTATAATCTAGGTATCGTCAATCGCACAGGCGTCCCGGTTAAAAAGCGAGCAGATGGGGACGCTAAAGGTAAGATTTTAGATGGAGGTTTTTGCACTATGATGACAATTGTTTCTGGAGTCGGTTTTCTGCTCCTCACATTGGCGGTCTTCTCCCTGTTCAGCTTAAAATTCCCGAAGGGCAGCGAGGCGATGTCCGGTATGGCCAACGCCGCGGTTGCTTCCTTCCTGATAGAAGCTGTTCATAAATATATCACCGGTGACCTGCTGGGTATCGCTTTCCTGGCAGAGGTCGGTTCCACCGCTGGCAGCCTGGGCGGCGTGGCAGCGGGCGTCATGGTTCCGATCTGCATGGGCGCAAACCCTGTCTTCGCGGTTGTAGCGGGTCTGGCCTGCGGCGGCTACGGCATCCTGCCGGGCTTCATCGCCGGCTACATCGTTGGCCTGATCGCTCCTTACATTGAAAAATACCTGCCGACCGGCCTTGACCTGATTGCCGGCGCGCTGATCATCGCACCTGTTTCCCGCCTGATTGCCTTCGCGGTAGACCCGGCGGTCAACTCGGTACTGGGTGTCATCGGCGGCACCATCACCGCAGCTGCAGAGCAGTCCCCGCTGGTTATGGGCTTCCTGCTGGGCGGCATCATGAAGATGATCTGCACCTCTCCGCTGAGCTCGATGGCGCTGACCGCCATGCTGGGCCTCACCGGTCTGCCGATGGGTATTGCGGCGATTGCCTGCTTTGGCGGTTCCTTCACCAACGGCATGGTCTTTCACAAGATGCACTACGGCAACAAGAGCAACATCATTGCGGTTATGCTGGAGCCTCTGACCCAGGCGCACATCGTCACCGCGCACCCAATCCCGATCTTTGTTTCCAACTTCTTTGGCGGCGGCCTGGCCGGCCTTGCCGCGGCGGCCCTGGGTATTGTCAACAACGCGCCTGGCACCGCTTCCCCAATCCCTGGCATGATCGCGCCGTTCGGCTTTAACCCGGCGGGCAAGGTTGTGCTGGCCCTGGCCCTGGCGGCCCTGGGCGGTGCGCTGGCCGGTTATGTCGGCGGCACCGTGTTCAGCCGTCTGGAAAGCCGCAAGAAAGCACCGGCTGCTTACGCAGACCCGCTTGCGGATGATGAAGAAATCCTGGATGCATAAAAGCATTTTCCCTAAATTCTCATAAAGTACAAGACGAAAGCAGAGGAGCGAGCCAAACGGCCCGCTCCTCTGCTTTTTGCAGCAAAAAAATCCCCGGACAAAACCGGGGATACAAAATAATGGCGATACTTTCGGCAAAAAAGGGAAAGGAACCTTCTCCTTAGTCCTCCGGGATGATTCCCTCGACGCCGTATTTTAAGAACAGGTCGCAGTAGGCGTCCATGACCTTGTAAAACGCGTCCACTTCCTCCATCGAGCAGCTCTGCAGCAGGCGCTGCATCGAGATGCTGACATTGAGTGCGTCAAAACGCTTGTGCGCGTAGCTGAAGGCTTTGCCTTTTTCGGTGGTGTACAGCAGGACGCGCTTGGCGTTTTGTGGGGAACGGGTGCGGATGATAAATCCTTTTTCTTCCAGCTTTTTTAAAATCTGGGAGATAAAGCCGTTGGTGCGGGACCAGTAGGCGGCCAGCTCCGAGGGGGCGGCGCCTGGGTGCTCGTCGATGTAGGAGGTGACATGGGCCTCCATCGAGGTGACCAGTTCCCCCGTCCCATAGTCGCGCGGCTGGAAAATGTAGTCCTTATAGATCATGACAAATTTGTAGAGCAGGTCGGATTTTTGGAACAGGTGGCTGAGGATGTGGTCAACCGAGACGTTTTCCTTCGACGGGGCGTCCGGGGAAGGAAGCGCCTCCTTTGTGCCTTCATCCGGCTGGTGAATCTCACTCATATATAGAAAATCTCCTTTGTGCTGATGACTGAATGACTCGCGGATAATTATATCCATCATACCCAAAAGAAAGCGGGGAGTCAAGCGTTTTCCGCCATGTTAGCGCAGGCTAAAATCAGCGCATCCTGATCGTTTCGGTCGCACAGCAGCTGGTAGACCATCACGCCGCCGAGGTTTTGCTCCAGTGCGTACTGGGTTTTCTGCGCGGCGGTAGCGGCACTGTTGAAGGAAATGTCCCCCACCAGATCCGGGTTTTCCCCGGAAATACTTTCGGGGTCGATGTCTTTATAAAAGACCCACTGTGCCGAGCCGTCCAGCGGGCGGCCGTAGGCGGGGATGCCCAGCACCAGCTGCTGCGGGCTGGCCCCCAGCGCGGTGAAGTAGGCGACCGCATCCTCAGCGGCCTGCATGGTGCTGTGAAAGCCCTCGCTGTCAAACTGGTCATAGGCCATCACGTGGATGCGGTCGAGGGCAGCAATGGCTTCCTCGGACAGGGCAATCTCCTCCGGGTAGAGAGCAAGCGACAAGGCGACCGGCTTGCTGTTCCGGGAGAGGGTGTCCTTCAGGGTGATGAGAAAGGTGGAAAAGTCCTCCCACTCGTCGTCGAGCGGGAACTCCCAGTCGATGTCGATGCCGGCAAGGCCGTACTGTTCGGCAAAGGCGGCGATTTCCTGCGCCAGCACCTGGCGCTCCTGCGGGGTGTCGATGCTCTGCCCCGCCGTCCCCTCCCGGATGAGGGCGCCCTGCGGGTTGACGGTGCACCACAGCGCGGTTTTGCCCTGCAGCGTTTCGATGGCGTCCAACAGCTCGTCCGAGAGGGAGAGCGCACCGTTTTCGTCCCAGTAGGCGCCGGTGTTGAGCACCAGATAATCCAGTGCGGCGATGCTGCCGGCGTACTCCTCCGCGACCGCCGCGGCTCCCTGTGTCATCGAACTGACCGGAAGATAGGCACAGAGCGTGAAGGAAACCTCCTGAGCAGGCGCAGGAGCGTTTTTCTCGGCGGAGACAGTTTCCTCTGCCTGCTGATCGGAAGGGGCCTTAGCGGAATCCTCCGGGGGGCTGGAGAGGGCTTGCTCCTCCGCGGTTGGGAAAGGGGCGGAACGGGGCGCGGCGCTTTGGCTGCAGCCGGTGCAGAAAAGCAGTACAAGGCTCAGCAGCAAGCCGGTGAGGCGGCGCAGCTTCATGCGGACACCTCCTCGGGGTCAAATGCCTGCGGGCAGGTGCGCGCGTAGTGGAACAGGTACTGCTGGGCGATGCCGACAAAGTCCCGGGCACAGTCCGGCAGGCCGTTGGGGTAGAGAACGGCAAAAACGCGCTTCATCCAGACGTCCATCGGGCAGCATTCCAGCCGGTGAAAGCCGAACAGCAGCACGCAGTCGGCCACCTTGGGCCCGACGCCGCAGATCTGCATCAGTTCCCGTCGGGCCTCCTCCAGCGGCATCGAGGGGATGGCGTCCAGCCGCACCTGGCCGGAGCAGACCTTCTGCGCGGCGTCGATCAGGTACCGGGCACGAAACCCGCAGCGCAGCGGCGCCAGCTGGTCGGCTGTGACGCCGGCCAGCTTCTCCGGGGTGGGGAAGGAGAAGAAACCGCTGTCGCCGATGGGCTGCCCAAGCAGGTGGCACAGCCGCTCGATGATTCCCTTGATCCGCTTGATGTTGTTGTTCTGGCTGATAATAAAGCTGCACAGCGTCTCCCAGCCGTCCTGACGCAGGATGCGGATGCCCGGCGCAAACTGGATGGCCCGCCGCAAAGTCTCGTCCTGGGCCAGCACAGCCTTGATAGCGGCGTAGTCGGTGTCCAGGTCAAAGTAGGGCTGCCAGAAGCGGCGGAAGGTTTCGGCGTCGGTGCGGTAAAACAGCAGGGTGTCCGGCTGCGGCTGGGAGACAGTCAGAGCGTGTCCGCCGGCCCAGCCCTGCCAGCGGCCGTCCGGCAGCTGGGAAAAGGTGAAGCACTGCCCGCAGTCCAAAATCTGCGGCAGCGAGAAATCCTGCACGCCCTGAACAAGGGTTCCGTGCGGATGAGAAATGCTTTTCAGGTGCAATTGGTTGGCCTCCTTTGTGCTGCCGCAAGCGGCAGCAGGGATGTAAGACCAGTGTACCATCGATTTGATACAGCTGTCAATGATGAAAAACGGATGAAAATTTGCGGTCAATGAGGATAGAAAATTGCCAAATTTTAAATTTTTTTTTGGTAAAATTGGAACAAGTTTTCAAAAGGGCATTGACAATATGTTCTACGTCGGTAATAATTATAAATGTGGATGAATCATAAATTAGTCCGCCGCCAGGCGGACGGAAGCGGGTGAACATATGTTTGACAAAATGAGAAGATTGCCGGATGCAGAACTGGAAGTTATGAAGGCAATCTGGGACAACACACCACCGATGTCGACCAACGATGTAATGAAGGTCGTCAGCCAGGAGAAGAACTGGAATATTTCCACCCTGCTGACCCTGCTGTCCCGTCTGATCGACAGAGGCTTCCTCACCTCGGAAAAACGTGGTAGGGAAAGAATCTATTATCCACAGGTAGAGCGCGAAGAGTACATGGAGTACGAGACCAAGAACTTCCTCAAGAAGCTGCACAAAAACTCCTTCATGAGCCTGGTCAACACCCTGTACGACAACAACGACCTGACCGAACAGGATATCGACGAGCTTTCCCATTGGCTGGAGGAAAAGAAGAGCAACCACTAAAGGTGGGTTCCAGAAATTTCTGGAACCTGATGAGGTCCCTCCCCCGGGGACCTCATCAAGGGAAACTTTCTGGGAACTCACACAACCAAAGAGCAGCGGGGCGCGCATCAGCGATGCGCGCCCCGCTGCTCTTTTTCTGTGGCATCAATAGCGCTTGAGGTTTGGCACCACCGTGCCGATGATGGCCCAGACGGCCTGGAACAAAATCAGGTGCAGAATGCTCAGGTAGGACAGGTTGCCCATCAGCGAGAACAGCGCTACCAGCGCGTAGCCGGCCACCAGCGCGATCATCTGGATGAGCACCGCCTGGTCGATGGCGGTGCGGGCGGTAAAGCAGTCCAGGATGGCGGTGACCATCATCCGGCTGGAACCGATAAAGCCGATCTTGGCCGGCGAGCGGTCCTTCTCGGCGGTGAGGTTCTCATAGGCGGCGTGGAACTTGGCCGGCATCAGCTTGATCTGCTCCATCGGGAAGTCATAGGTTGCGTGAATCTTCTCGGCGGTGATGTTCGGGTCGGAGGTGTTGATGATCAGGTACATGCCGCGCTCGGAAAGTTTGTCCAGCTGCTCCTTTGTCTGCTTGTTGGGGCGGTAGCTGATGACAAACATCGCCGAAAGCTGGCCGGAATTTGCCAGGTACACGATGTTCTTGCGGTCCTTGACGTAGCGCATCTCGTAGTCGTTGCTGGGAACCTCGACGCCGTGGTTGACCATCAGCTCGCGGTTGCCCACCAGCACCCGCTTGCCGTCCACCCAGGCGGACAGGCCCATCGAGTCCTCATAGGTGACGTTTTCCACCGGGCGCAGCATCGAGCGGTTGGAGCCGATGATCTTGTTAAAGACGTCGGTCAGCATGCCGTCGGTGTTGCAGACCACGCTGGCGGCGTCCAGGATGACCGAGTCGATCTGGCTCTTGTCAAAGGGCTTGATGCCGTGCAGGATGATGTCGGACGGGCGGAACAGGTCCTTGGCGTCCAGCACCACCGCTTCGGTGCGGGAGAAGGCATCCACTGCCGAGTAGCCGGAAACCATCGCTCCGGCGGGAATCAGCCGGCGGGACAGGCGGTAGAGCGGCAGGTTTGCCGCGATGGTGGAGGTCAGCGGCGCGCTCACGCACATGATGGCGGTGAAGGTGGAGACCGCCTCGGCCGCGTTTTTGTTAAACAGGTAGGACAGAACCGACAGCGCGATGCCTGCCAGCAGGCAGACCGGCGCCAGCACGCGGCTCATGTTCTCCGCGTGGTCCTCCGAGTAGGAGTTGTCCAGGAAGTTGGAGAGGAAGCGGCTGGTCTCCGGGTAGGCGATGGTGTATTCCTCCATCGAAAGCCCGCGGGAGAGTTCACGCAGCAGGGTGCGGTCCTTTAAAAAGACGGCGGCGTGCTTGCGCTTTTCCGAGGCGACCAGCTTGAAGTTCTGCTGGATGCGCAGGATGACCAGCAGCTTGCCGATCAGGTTAAACAGCAGGATGAGCAGGGCGACCGGGAAGAACAGGTAGAGGTTGGAGCCAAAGTCAGCCTTGTCGGTGCTGAAATATTCAGGCTTGATGATAAAGCAGATGCCCTGCGCCAGCGTGCCCAGCAGCGCCAGCATCGGCAGGGTGTCGGTGTTGGCGCGGAACTTGAGCAGCGCCAGCAGCCCTCCGCCCACCGTATTGGCGCAGACAACGGCGCCGATGGCCGAGACCACGCACAGGCAGACCATGTAGGAGCGCAGGTGCAGCTCCGGCTGGATGAAGGTGGGCAGCGGCAGCAGCTCGCCGCCGATCTGGATGTCGCGGGCGGCAAGCGAGAGGTAGAGCGACAGCGCAAAGAGAACGATCATCGCCGCGATGCGGATGAGCAGGCCGGACTTGATGCTGCGCATGTCGTGCAGGATGGCCTCCTTATCCTTGGGGGAGGAGTAGTCCTCAATCTCCTCGCTCTCCTCCGGAAATTCTTCCGGAACGGGAATTTCGGCGGAAGCAAGGCGGGAGGAGTGTGGCTCTTCCTTTGCCTGCTGCGTGCCCTTGCGGCGGAACAGGTTGGACTTTTTGTCCTCCCTGGTGGGCTCGCCCTCCTGCTGCGGCTGCTCGCCATCCTCGTCTAAATCTTCGGGCAGGTTGATGTGGAAGGCCTTGCCGTCTTTTTTGGCGGAAGCGGCCGGCTCTTTCGCTGGCTGTTGGTTGGAGAAGATGCCGCCGGTGCCGAATTCCTCAGTCAGGCCGGTGGGGGTGGAGGCGAACAGGTCCTCCTCCGGTTCCTCGCTGCCGGTCTCAAAGGAGGAGGTGTCGAAGGTGATGGACTGCTCCGGCTGCGGTTCCGGCTGTTTTTCCGGCTTTGGCGCATTCTTCTTTTTGCGGCCCAGGGAAGAAAAATATTTTTGGTATTCGGTTTTATCCTGCAGGTCCGGGTCGGGTTGTTCCGGCTGCGGGGTGGTTGGCTCGATGTCGCCGAAGGGGGTGGCCGCTTCCTTGGGCGGCAGGTCCGCCGGCTGCTGCTCCAGGAAGAAGGAATCGGTCAGCTCCTCCTGCTGCAGGCGGGCGCGCTCCTGTTCCTGGCGCTGCTGTTCGCGCAGTTCGGCTTCCTTTCGCTGCTGCTCCAGCCGCTGCTGTTCGCGGCGCTGAGCCTCCAGCCTTTCGCGCTCCTGGCGTTCCTTCTCCAGCCGCTCCTGTTCCTCACGCACCGTCTCGCGGTGGTTGGACAGCGAGGAGAAGAACACGCCGGTGCTGTCCATCGGGTCTGGACGCTGCGGCTGTTTGGGCTGCGGCTGTTCAGATGGCCGCGGCTGTCTTGGCGGCTGTTGTTGCTGTGCTTCCGGCTGCGGGGCCGGTTCAGCGGGCCGGGGAGCGGTTGCGGTGGAGGTTTCCGGCCTTGCGGGGGCGGGATTTTCTGCCGGTCTTGCGGGCGCAGGTCTGGCCGGCCGGGCGCTTCGCGCTTTTTTGGCTTTGATCTCGTTGAGGATATCATCAACGTTATATGGCTTGTTCATGCTGCATTCTCCTTTTTTGTTTCCCTGGCAGGAGATTTATTTGTTGCTTGTAAAGGCGGGCAGCCCGCTGCGCTGGCGGACGGCCTCATAGATGACGATGGCGGCGGCGACCGAGGCGTTGAGCGAGTTGACCTGGCCGTTCATCGGCAGCGAGACGACAAAGTCGCAGTGCTCCTTGGTCAGGCGGCTGACGCCGCTGCCCTCGGCCCCGACGACGATGCCGATCGGCCCGCCCATATCGGCCGAGCACCAGGGCTTGCCGTCCATGTCGGCGCAGAAGATCCACAATCCCTTCTGCTTTAACTCCTCGATGGTGGAGACGATGTTGGCCACCCGCACCACCGGCATATATTCGACCGCACCGGCCGAGGTTTTTGCCACGGTGGCGGTGAGCCCGACGCCGCGGCGCTTGGGGATGATGACGCCGTGCGCGCCGGCGGCCTCTGCGGTTCGGATGATGGCGCCCAGATTATGCGGGTCCTCGATGTTGTCGCAGATGATGATAAAGGGCGGCTGATCGCCGGCCTTGGCAAAGATGTCCTCCATGGTGGAGAAGTCATGGCAGGCGGCCATGGCGGCCACGCCCTGATGGACTACACCGCCGCACAGGGCATCCAGCTTCTGCGCTGCGGCGTCTTTGACGGGCACGCCGCGCTCCTTGGCCAGGGCGATGATCTTGCCCACGCTGCCGCGGTCAGCGCCCTTGAGGATATAGATGCAGTCGATGGGGCGGCCTTTTTTGAGCGCCTCGGTGACGGCGTTGCGGCCTGCGATGACCGCGCTTTCCCGGGCATTTGGTTCGGATGTAAATTCTTTGGGCACTGCTGATACCTCCAAAAATTGTCAGAAAAATTGCGTTCCGCCAGCTGCGCGGAACAAATGCTCGTCGATACGTTCCATTATACCATACTTTGTCGGGATTTCCCATACTTTCTTTTTGAGAAAAAAAGAAAGTATGCAAAGAAAAACTTTCACGCTTCGCGCAACAGGCCGGCAGCAAGATGAAATCCGAAAAGAGGGAAGGTCGCTCGCGCTTCGCGCAATCGCTCGGGCAAGACAAGGCGGGACTTTTGGTTGCGGACAGCAGAGGAATGGGGTACAATGGAGGAAAGAAAAAATCCCCTGTGATGACAGGGGAAAGGGAGGAAAGAATGATGCTTAAACCGAGGCGATTATATCCCGGCGACCGGGTTGCCATGGTCAGTCTCTCCTGGGGAGGGCTGGGGGACCCGCAGTTTTTGCACAAATACGACATTGCAAAAAAGCGGCTGAAGGAGGAATTTCAGTTGGAGCTGGTGCCCATGCCGCACGCTTTAAAGGGGAGCGATTTTGTGGCGCGCCATCCCGAGCTGCGGGCGCAGGACCTGATGGACGCCTTTCGCGACCGGTCGATTGCCGCCATTTTCTGCGCCATCGGCGGGGACGACACCATCCGCACCCTGCCCTATATCGACTTTGCGGTGATGCGGGACAACCCCAAAATCTTCATGGGCTACTCCGACACCACCATCAATCACCTGATGATGCAGCGGGCGGGGCTTGTTTCCTTCTACGGGCCCTCGGTGATGTGCGAGTTCGGCGAATATGTCCGCATGTTTGATTACACCAGGGAGGCGGTGCGCCGCCTGCTGTTTGCCGACAGCGCGGGCTATGTGGTGCCCTCCAGCCCCAGCTGGTCGGACGACTATGTCCCATGGGACGAGCAGAATGTGCACATCGCAAAGCGTCTGCGCCCCGAGACCCACGGCTACGAGCTGCTGCAGGGCAGCGGAAAGGTACAGGGGCAGCTGATGGGCGGCTGCGTCGATGTCTTTTGCATGGCGGTGGGCACACCCATCTGGCCGGCGCCAAAGGAGTGGCAGGGCGCCCTGCTCCTGCTGGAGACCAGCGAGGAAAAGCCCTCCCCTACGACTTTGACCTATGCCCTGCGCAGCCTGGCCGCGCAGGGGATACTGCGGGTAATCAGCGGCATCGTGATGGGCAAGCCGCAGGGAGAGGTCTACTATGAGGAATACAAGCAGGTGCTGCTCCAGGTGGTGGCGCAGGAGGAGGGACTGCGGCATCTGCCAATTTTGTACAACCTCAACATCGGTCACGCCTTCCCCACCGGCGTGCTGCCGCTTGGGGTACAAGCCGAGATCGACTGCGAGGCCAAAACACTGACCCTGCTGGAATCGGCGACCGTCGCTTAAAGCTCACCGCACCACCAAAAAGGTCAGCAGCCCGCCCGCAGCGGCGGAGAGCAGCAATTTAAGGGCGGCAAACCACCGCTTGCCGTTCATCTGCAAGAGGGAAATTCTCCCGCCCCGCAGCAGCGGCGCGGCGAGCGAGCTTAAAAACCGCTGGGCCTGCGTCTCCATCGCCTTTTTAGAGGAGGCCTCCTGGGTATCTTTCAGGTAGAGCACGGCGCGCTCAAAGTAAGGGTTTTGGGTGTCGTTAATTTCAATGATTCGTTTGTTGGTGCCACGGACCATCTTGGATCAGACCTTTCTGTTTAAAATGATTATGAAAAGTGGAAAACTGTGTTGATAATGTTGAAAACAGCGGGGAAAGGTAAAAATTATCCAAATTGTATAACAAGAACCGACAGAAAGCGGGTGGCGGCAGGGGGTAATAGTTGAAAATCTCGTTTAAAATGTGGAAAAGACTGATAAAAACAGCTTTTCAAGCCGCCTCTAAACGCGTGGGGAATGTGAAAAATAGAAATTACAAATGGTAATATTCATGAACAAACTGTTGCAGAGTGCAATTTTGGAAGGCTTTTCAGCTTTATTATGGCTGAAAAAACAGGGTTTTACACTTTGCCGGGGTACGGCAGAAAGAATTTTTGTGGAAAATTAATCGTCAAACACTAAACAAGCGGTCAGATTTGAAAAAAGAGAAAACTTTTTGAGCATGATATTGACATTTACAAGCAAAAGAGTAAAATAATTTTGTAGCTTTCATATAGATTTGCAGATAAAACTATGGAAAATAGAAAACGACTTTATCCAAATCGCCTGCAAATCCACAAAGAGGGACAGGAAGAGGCCCCTTCATCCCCGTTTGCGGGATTATTTTTCATGCTTATGGGAGGTTTTTCAGATGAAACGGCAAGGACAGATCAGTGTCAATTCCAAGAACATGTTTCCAATCATCAAAAAATGGCTCTATTCGGACAAGGACATCTTTTTAAGGGAGATTGTCTCCAACGGCTGCGACGCCATCAAAAAGCTGGAGAGTCTGCGCGGCATCGGCCAGGCGCCGGACGAGGAGGGCTATCAGCCAAAGGTCATCGTCACCATCGACCCGGACAAAAAGCAGCTGATCGTCTCGGATAACGGCATCGGCATGACCGAGGACGAGGTGGAGCGGTACATCACCCAGATCGCCTTCTCCGGCGCAGAGGAATTCCTGGCAAAATACAAGGAAAAGAGCGAGGGCGACGCCGGCATCATCGGCCACTTTGGCCTGGGATTTTATTCGGCCTTCATGGTTTCCGGCACGGTGGAGATTCAGACCCTCTCCTACCAGGAGGGCGCAAAGCCGGTTCACTGGATTTCTTCCGGTGAGGAGGAGTACGAGATTGAGGACGGCGACCGCACCGAACACGGCACCACCATCATCATGAACATCGCCGAGGACGAGCAGGAATTTTTGCAGGAGGCGTGCATCCACGAGATTCTGCACAAGTACTGCCAGTTCATGCCGTACGAAATCTACCTCAACCCGCACGACGAGGAGCGCACCGTCTATGACGAGGAGGGCAACCCCGAAAAGAACGAGGACGGCACCGAGAAGAAGGAGATTGTCAAGCCGCGCCCGGTCAACGACACCCATCCGTTGTGGCTGAAGGCCCCGAAGGACTGCACCGACGAGGAGTACAAGGAATTTTACCACAAGGTCTTTATGGATTTTAACGAGCCGCTGTTCTGGATCCACCTCAACGTCGACTATCCGTTTAACCTCAAGGGCATCCTCTACTTCCCGAAGCAACAGAACAAGCTGGAGATCATCCCCGGCCAGGTCAAGCTCTACAGCAACCAGGTCTTTGTCGCCGACAACATCAAGGAGGTCATCCCGGAATTTTTGCTGCTGCTCAAGGGCGTTATCGACTGCCCGGACATGCCGCTCAACGTCTCCCGCAGCTTTTTGCAGAACGACGGCCAGGTGCAGAAGATTGCCCAGCACATCACCAAGAAGGTTTCGGACAAGCTGCACCAGATCTTTAAAAACGAGCGCGAGACCTATGAGAAATACTGGGACGACATTGCGGTGTTCTTAAAGTTTGGCTGCCTGAAGGATGAAAAATTCTACGACCGCATCAAGGACATCCTGCTCTTAAAGACCATCGACGGCGAGTACAAGACGCTCGAGGAATACCCCAAGAGCGACGAGAACAAGATCTACTACGTCACCGACAAGGACCTGCAGGCGCAGTACATCTCGATGTTCAAGGCAAACGGCCTGACTGCCGCGGTGCTCGACCATGTGATCGACCCGCACTTCATCAGCATGCTGGAATATAAGGAGCCGAACAAGCTCAAATTCCTGCGCATCGACGCCGACCTTGGCAGCGCGCTCAAATCCGAGCAGACCGAGGAGGAGAAAAAGGCGCAGGAGGAATCCGACAAGGAGCTGACCGAGTGCTTTAAAAAATATCTGCCTGACCAGAAGCTCAGCTATCAGGTGGAGAGCCTGAAGGCGCAGGACACCCCGGCGGTCATCCTGCTGTCCGAGTATGCCCGCCGCATCCAGGATATGAGCCGCACCCTGGGCGAGAGCTTCGCGCCGGAAACCGAGACCACCCTGGTGCTCAACCGCGACAATCCGATTATCCAGCGGCTGGGTTCGCTCTCCGACGAGAACAAGGAGCTGGTCTGCCAGCAGGTCTATGACCTGGCGCAGATCGCCCACAAGCCGCTCAGCGCCGAGGAGATGGCGCGGTTTATGCAGCGCAACGTCAAGATTCTGCAGCTGCTGACCGAGGAAAAATAAGCGGGTAACCAAAGACCGACACAAAGGAGGATGCAGGATGAATCAAAATGTACAGCAGCTGCACGAGCTGCTCAAACGCAGCAGCCACATCGTTTTCTTCGGCGGGGCCGGCGTTTCAACCGCTTCGAATATCCCGGATTTCCGCAGCGACGAGGGCTTGTACAGCGGCAAGGAGCAGAAAAAGTACCCCTATCCGCCCGAGACGATGCTCAGCCACACCTTCTTTGTGCGCCACACCGAGCAGTTTTTTGAGTACTATTTTGACAAGATGGTCTACCCGGACGCAAAGCCCAACCCGGCGCACATCGCGCTGGCAAAGCTCGAGGAGATGGGCAAGCTGTCGGCGGTCATCACCCAGAACATCGACGGCCTGCATCAGCAGGCGGGCAGCAAGCGGGTATACGAGCTGCACGGCAGCGTCCACCGCAATACCTGCCAGCAGTGCGGCAAGCATTATTCCCTGCAGGAGATGCTGCAGTGGAAGGGCAAGGGTGTGCCGCGCTGCTCCTGCGGCGGCGTCATCAAGCCGGACGTGGTGTTGTATGAGGAGAGTCTGGACAGCGACGTGCTGGAAAAGGCCATCCGCCACATCATGGCCGCCGACCTGATGATTGTGGGCGGCACCTCGCTGGCGGTTTACCCGGCGGCGGGGCTGCTGCAATACTATGACGGGCTGGATTTGGTGCTCATCAACAAGACCGAGACCCCCTATGACCGGCGCGCTTCGCTCATCATCCGCGAGCCGATCGGGCAGGTGATGTCCGAGGCGGTGCGGGGACTGTAGGGACTTTGCGCGCAAAAGTGTCTTGACGATTTTCCCGCTTGGGAGTAAAATGAAGGGGAAGCCATTCAAAGAAAGGAAAAGAGAGCATTATGAAGGCAAGAATCCCCAAACACAGAGAGTTTGTCATCGACCTGGAAAACACCGCCGAAGAAAAGCGCGAGGAGTGCTGGGAGAAGCTGGAAGCCATCCTGGAGGACTACAAAAAGGAAGGCAAATCGGTCTACACCCCCACCTTCATTGAGGACAACGAGGACAAGGTCAAGGCTCTGCAGCAGGAGTACGGCTTTGCCTATACCATCGAACTGAAGTAAAAAAAGCCCCCCATCAGGGGGCTTTTTTGTACCCTCCCCGCAGGGAGGGCACACCGCCCGGTCTTAACAGGGAGATTAAAAGCCCCGCAGCCCCTCCGAAGGCGAATCCTGGGAGATTGTGTCCCCCGAAAGGCAGAATTTTAAAAATGGACACAATTTATTTAAAGAATCCCCCGCGGAAGGTTTGACAAAACAGGGTCAATAGAGGTACAATGTCATAGATATGGCTATTTTCTTTGGCCGCTTTCTTCTTAATAATTGGGAGAAGGAAAAAAGGTCCCGCACGGGCCATCCAATAGAAAAATAAAAGAACAGTTCCCCGGCAAAAGGAAGGCTCCCGCATTGAGTCTGATTGTGATTTCAGGGGCGTTCCTTTTTAACAAATGAGGTGTAAAAAATTATGGGATTGATGGATAAGATCTTTGGAACCTACTCCGAGCGCGAGCTCAAGCGAATCTATCCGATTCGCGACAAGGTGCTGGCACTGGACGAGCAGTATTCCAAAATGTCCGACCAGGAGCTCAAGGCGATGACGCCAAAATTTAAGGAGCGACTGGCAAACGGCGAGACGCTCGACGACATCCTGCCGGAAGCGTTTGCCACCTGCCGCGAGGCCGCGTGGCGCGTGCTGGGCATGAAGCACTTCCCGGTGCAGGTCATCGGTGGCATCGTGCTGCATCAGGGCCGCATCGCCGAGATGAAGACCGGTGAAGGCAAGACCCTGGTGGCCACCCTGCCGGTTTACCTGAACGCGCTGACCGGCAAAGGCGTGCACGTCGTCACCGTCAACGACTATCTGGCAAAGCGCGACTCGGAGGAAATGGGCAAGGTTTACCGCTGGTTAGGGTTAACCGTCGGCCTTGTCATCCACGACATCGAGCCTGCCGACCGCAAAAAAGCCTACCAGGCCGACATCACCTACGGCACCAACAACGAGTTTGGTTTCGACTATCTGCGCGACAACATGCAGATTTACAAAGAGAACCGCGTGCAGCGCGGCCACTACTTCGCGGTGGTCGACGAGGTCGACTCGATTTTGATCGATGAGGCTAGAACCCCGCTGATCATCTCCGGCCGCGGCGACAAGTCCACCGACCTGTACAAGGTGGCCGACCGCTTCGCCCGCACCCTGAAGATGTACAAGGTCAAGGAGCTGGACGACAAGGAGGAGCACGACGACGTCATCGACGCCGACTACATCGTCGACGAGAAGGCCAAGACCGCGACCCTGACCAAGTCCGGCGTCAAGAAGGCGGAGGAATTCTTCGGGCTGGAAAACCTGATGGATATGGAGAACTCCACCATCCAGCACCACATCAACCAGGCCATCAAGGCGCACGGCACCATGCACCGCGACATCAACTACGTCGTCAAGGACAACGAGGTGCTCATCGTCGACGAGTTCACCGGCCGTATCATGAACGGCCGCCGTTACAGCGAGGGCCTGCACCAGGCCATCGAGGCCAAAGAGGGCGTGGAGGTTAAGCGCGAGTCCAAGACGCTGGCCACCATTACCTACCAGAACCTGTTCCGTATGTACGAAAAGCTGTCCGGTATGACCGGTACCGCCATGACCGAGGAGCAGGAGTTCCGCGAGATCTACGGCATGGACGTTATCGAGATCCCGACCAACAAGCCGGTTATCCGAACCGATCTGCCGGACGTCGTCTACAAGACCCGCAGAGGCAAATTCAACGCCGTTGTCGAGCAGGTTAAGGAGTGCCACGCCAAGGGCCAGCCGGTCCTGGTCGGCACCGTCTCGATCGAGACCTCCGAGGAGCTGAGCGCCCTGCTCAAGCGCCACGGCATCAAGCATCAGGTGCTCAACGCCAAGTACCACGAGAAGGAAGCGGAGATCGTCGCACAGGCGGGCCAGTACGGTGCGGTCACCATCGCCACCAACATGGCCGGCCGTGGTACCGACATCATGCTGGGCGGTAACGCCGAGTTCTTGGCCAAGAACCAGATGCGCAAGGAAGGCTACTATGAGAACCTGATCGTTGAGGCGACCGGCTTCGGCGACACCGACGATGAGGAGGTCATCGAGGCCCGCAAGCGCTTCACCGAGCTGTCCAAGCAGTTCAAGGAGCAGCTGCGCCCCGAGGCTGAGAAGGTCAAGGAGGCCGGCGGCCTGTTCATCGTCGGCACCGAGCGCCACGAATCCAGACGTATCGACAACCAGCTGCGCGGCCGTTCCGGCCGTCAGGGCGACCCGGGCTGTTCCCGCTTCTACCTGTCGCTGGAAGACGACCTGATGAGACTGTTCGGCGGCGACCGCATCAACAACCTGATGGAGACCCTCAAGATCGATGAGGACACCCCGATCGAGAACAAGATCCTCTCCAACACCATCGAGAGCGCCCAGCGCAAGATCGAGGGCCGCAACTTCGGCATCCGTAAAAACGTCCTGCAGTTCGACGACGTCATGAACAAGCAGCGCGAGATCATCTACGGCCAGCGCAACCGTGTACTGGACGGCGAGAACCTCAAGGATTCCATCCTGACCATGATGGACGAGACGGTCGAGTCGGCGGTCGGCATGTACATGCCGGACGGCGTGGAGCCGGAGCACTGGAACATGGAGGGTTTCCGCAACTACTTCATCGGCCTGATTGCCGGCGACCTGCTGAACATCGAGCCGGATCAGCTCAAGAGCGTGGACCGCAAGCAGCTCACCGAGCAGATCAAAGAGAAGGTGCATGAGCTGTACGCCAAACGCGAGGCGGAGCTGGGCGAGAACATCACCCGCGAGCTGGAGCGCGTCGTGCTGCTCAAAGAGGTCGACACCAAGTGGATGGACCACATCGACGCGATGGACGAGCTCAAGAAGGGCATCTCGCTGCGCTCCTACGGCCAGAAGGACCCGGTTGTCGAGTACCGCATCGAGGGCTTCGACATGTTCGACGAGATGAACGCCAGCATCCGCGAGGAGACTGTCAAGATCCTGCTGCTGGCTCCGTTCCGCAAGCCGGGCGCAGAGCCGCCGAAGGAAGCGCCTAAGCGCGAGCAGGTAGCAAAACCCATTTCGACCAGCTCCGACGGCACCGTAGCGCCCGCCACGGTAAAGCGTCAGGGCAAGAAGATCGGCAGAAACGATCCCTGCCCGTGCGGAAGCGGCAAAAAGTATAAAAACTGCTGCGGCAGATAACACAAGATAAAAAGAACCGGAAGGAAAGTCCTGTTGCAGCGAACTCCTTCCGGTTTTCTTTTTGGCTGTGTTAAAAAGAAAACAAGCAGGCTGAGCCTGCACCCAATTCGCGAATGGGGTTGGTGGGAATCCTAGTGACTACCTCGCGGCACCAGGTTTGTGCGGAAACAGTTTCACTGTTTTTCAAAAGGCAGTCGCTTGCCGCAGAGGGCGAAAACTTTATATATTTTTGTCCAAAAAGAAGAGAGTAAAAACAAACGGAGGTGTACCATGAACATGATAGGCGACCGCATCAAATTCCTGCGCTTGCTGTCGGAAAAATATCCGACCAGGCAGCAGGTCTGCACCGAAATCATCAACCTGCAGGCAATCCTCAATCTGCCCAAAGGCACCGAGCACTTTATGAGCGACCTGCACGGGGAATATGAGGCCTTCAAGCACATCCTCAACAATTCCGCCGGCGTCATCCGGGAAAAGGTGGACATGCTGTTTTCTGAGACGCTGACCCCAATGGAGCGTTCCAGCCTGTGCACATTGATCTACTACCCGGAGGAAAAGCTCAAAAAGATCCGGGAGGAGGGGCGCAGCAGCGAGGAGTGGTACCGCTTTGTGCTGCAGAGCCTGATCGACCTGGCAAAGCTGCTCTCCTCCAAGTACACCCGCTCCAAGGTGCGCAAGGCGATGCCGCCGGCCTACAGCTACATCCTGGACGAGCTGCTGCATGCCCAGCGCGACGAGGACGACAATCAGCTGCTCTATCATCAGAAGATCATCGACACCCTGCTCAAGCTGGAGGAGGGGGACGACTTTATCATCGCCCTGTCCAGCCTGATTAAGCGGCTGGCGGTGGACCATCTGCACATCGTGGGGGACATCTTTGACCGCGGCGAGCGGCCGGACGCCATCCTGAACATGCTGATGGACCACCATTCGCTGGACATCGAGTGGGGCAACCACGACATCCTCTGGATGGGCGCGGCCTGCGGCAGCCAGGCCTGCATCGCCGCTGTGGTGCGCAACTGCCTCTCCTACAACAACATCTCGGTGCTGGAGCAGGGCTACGGCATCAGCCTGCGCCCGCTGGTGCTGTTTGCGGAAAAGACCTACCCGGCCAAGGACGTCACCCAGGCGGCCAAGATGGCCATTTCGATCATCCTCTTTAAGCTGGAGGGCCGGATCATCCGCCGCAACCCCGACTTTGGGATGGAGGACCGCCTGCTGCTGGACAAGGTGGACTTTGACAGCGCCACTATCGAGCTTAGCGGCAAGGTCTACCCGCTCAAGGAGAAAGCCTTCCCCACCGTCGACCGCGACGACCCCTACAAGCTCTCGGAGGCCGAGCGGGAGATCATGGACGAGCTGGAAAAGCTGTTTTTGGAGAGCGAGCAGCTGCAGCGGCACGTCACCTTTCTGTACAACAACGGCAGCATGTACCGCAAGTTTAACGGCAACCTGCTGTTCCACGGCTGTGTGCCGCTGGACGAGGACGGTAACCTCAAGGCGGTGCAGCTGGGCGGCCGCATCTATCAGGGCAAGAGCTACATGGACTACGCCGACATGACAGCGCGCCGGGCCTTCTTCTCGGAGGAGCCGCGGCAGGAGTATCTGGACTTTATGTGGTACTTATGGTGCGGCAGCAACTCGCCGCTGTCCGGCCGGGTGGTCAAGACCTTTGAGCGCACCTTCATCGAGGATAAATCCACCTGGGTCGAGCCGCAGAACCCCTACTACCGCTATCAAAGTTCTGAGCCGGTCTGCCGGATGCTGCTGCGGGAGTTTGGGCTTTACTCGGAGAACGCCCACATCATCAACGGCCACACCCCCATTCACGTCAAGGAGGGGGAGAATCCGCTCAAGGCGCACGGCAGGCTGATTGTCATCGACGGCGGCTTCTGCAAGGCCTACCAAAAGACGACCGGCATCGCGGGCTACACCCTGATCTTTAATTCCCACGGCATGCGCTTAAAATCCCACCAGCCCTTTTTCGGCATGGAGGCGGCGCTCAAGGAGAACCTGGACATCGATTCGGATTCGCAGCAGGTGGTCACCTTCCAGAAGCGGGTGATGGTGGCCGACACCGACACCGGCGAGAAGCTCAAGGAGCAGATTGCCGACCTGGAGGACCTGCTGACCGCCTACCGGGAAGGCTGGATTGCGGAGCGGGGGAACTAGGGAAAACAGAGGCTTTCATCTATACCCCGTTTTTGGGGAAAAGTTGCATTCGGGCGTGCAACCGTACGCAAAAAAGCGAGGGAATTTTCCCTCGCTTTTTTATGTGTATGTGGAAAGGGGAGAGGGAAAGGCACTGCGCTGTTTCCCTTAGGTGTGCGTGGCGGGAAGGCGCTTCGCTGTTCCCGCGGCGGACCGCAAGAGAAGCGCTTCGCTGTCTCTTGCTCACCGGGATTATGCTTCTACAGCAGAAAAACCTCCCACCGGGAGGTTTTTCTGGATTGTACGATATGACAGTTTCTTGAGGGAGCTTTTCTCTTACAAAAGCTCTTGTACAAACTGGGGAAATTGAACTTTGTTCAATTTCATGTCGCGCAACGCAAAAGGAAAATGCAGCAGAAAGTTTAAGCGCGACTTGGCGCCTGACGATAAAGGTGTTTCGCACGCTGCGGCGTGCGACCAAAGGCTTTGCCTTTGGAAACCACAGCCTTTTGAAAAAGGCTGGCGAAAACTTTATTTCTCAGGACAGCCTATTTTTAAAGTCCTCATACCCAAATTCTTTCACCAGCCATCCCTGCCCCTGCTCATCCCGCCACAGGATAGCGGGCAGCGGCATGCCGTTGAAGGTATTGGTCTTGACCATCGTATACAGCGCCATATCCTCAAAGACGAGCCGGTCGCCTTCCTGCAGGGGCTGGTCGAAGGAGTAGTCCCCGATGATATCTCCAGCCAGACAGGTCGGGCCGCCCAGACGGTAGGTATGCGCCTTTTCGCCGGGCTCACCGCTCTGCCAAAGCGGCGGACGGTAGGGCATTTCCAGCACATCGGGCATGTGGCAGGCAGCGGAGGTATCGAGGATGGCAATATCCATCCCATTGTGCAGCGTTTCCAGCACGCTGGCGACCAGGAATCCGGCATGGTAGACCACCGCTTCGCCGGGTTCGAGGTAGACCTGCACGCCATAAGTATCGCGGAAGTGCTCGATTGTCCGCGCCAGCCGCTCGATGTCATAGTCGGGGCGGGTGATGTGGTGGCCGCCGCCGAAATTTACCCATTTGAGGCCATGCAGATATTTTCCAAACTTCTCCTCAAAGGCCCGTGCGGTGGTTTCCAGGTCGACGGAATTTTGCTCGCACAGGGTGTGGAAGTGCAGCCCGTCCAGCAGCGGGAGCAGCGACTCGTCAAAGTTTGCAAGGGTGGTGCCCAGCCGGGAGCCGGGGGCGCAGGGGTCATAGATGGCGTGGCCCTCCTGGGTGGAGCACTCAGGGTTGACCCGCAGGCCGACCGATTTGCCCGCATCCTTTGCCCGCTTACCATACTTGCGCAGCTGGTTGGGGGAATTAAAGACAAAGTCGTCGGCGTACTGCAATAGCTGCACAAACTCCTCCTCGCGGTAGGCGGGGGAAAAGACGTGCGTCTCCCCGCCGAACTGCTCGTGCCCCAGCCGCGCCTCAAAAAGGCCGCTGGCGGTGGTGCCGGCAAGGTACTCCCGGATGATGGGGTAGGCGGCAAACATCGAGAAGGCCTTCTGCGCCAGCAGGATTTTGCAGCCGGTGCGTTCGCATACCCCTTTTAAAATTGCAAGATTGTGGCGCAGCCTTGCCTCATCCACCAGAAAGTAGGGGGTGGGGAAGGCTGCGAGGTCGATCTTTTTCATCTAGTCTACCAGAACCGGGTCGCGGTTTTCCTTCCACGGCAGGCCCCACTTGTTCAGTGCGTCCATGAACGGATCGGGATCGAACTCCTCCATGTTGTGTACGCCGGGCTTGTTCCACTTGCCGGTCAGAATCATCATCGCGCCGATCATGGCCGGAACGCCGGTGGTGTAGGCGACAGCCTGCGAGCCGACCTCCTTGTAGCATTCCTGATGATCGCAGATGTTGTAGAGGTAGTAGGTCTTGTCCTTGCCGTCCTTTTTGCCGCGGAAGATGCAGCCGATGTTGGTCTTGCCGACGGTGCGCGGGCCGAGGGAGGACGGGTCCGGCAGAACTGCCTTCAAAAACTGCAGTGGAACGATCTCCTTGCCCTCGAACATGATCGGCTCGATGGAGGTCATGCCGACATCCTCCAGGCATTTCAGGTGGGTCAGGTAGCTCTGGCCGAAGGTCATAAAGAAGCGGATGCGCTTGATGCCCGGGATGTTGAGCGCCAGGCTCTCGATCTCCTCGTGGTGCAGCAGGTACATGTCCTTTTTGCCGACGCCTTCAAAGTCATATTCACGCTTGATTTCCATGGGCTTGGTCTCTACCCAGTGGCCGTCCTCCCAGTAGGAGCCGTTGGCGGAAACCTCGCGAATGTTGATCTCAGGGTTAAAGTTGGTGGCGAACGGGTAGCCGTGGTCGCCGCCGTTGCAGTCGAGGATGTCGATGTAGTTGATCTCGTCAAACTCGTGTTTCAGAGCATAGGCGGAAAAGACGCTGGTGACGCCCGGGTCAAAGCCGCTGCCCAGCAGGCCGATGATGCCGGCCTTTTCAAAGCGTTCGCGGTAGGCCCACTGCCAGCTGTACTCGAATTTTGCGGTATCCTCCGGCTCATAGTTGGCGGTGTCCACATAGTGGGTCTTGGTGGCAAGGCAGGCGTCCATGATGGTCAGGTCCTGATAAGGCAGGGCGAGGTTGAGCACCAGGTCAGGCTTGACCTCGTTGATGAGGTTCACAAGCTCGTCGACGTTGTTGGCGTCCACCCTGGCGGTGGTGATTTTGGTCTTGGTGGTACCTTGGAGCTTCTCCTTCAAAGCGTCGCACTTTTCCTTGGTGCGGCTGGCGATGCAGATCTCCTCAAAGACCTCGCTGTTCTGGCAGCATTTGTGGATGGCGACCGAGGCCACGCCTCCGCAGCCGATGATTAAAACTTTTCCCATAAAATAAAACCTCCTTTGGTCAATTGCTTTTTCTATTTCTGAAATGCAAGCAGCATCTCTCTGACAATCTTGCAGGCGACGATGGTGGAGACGCCGCTCTGGTCATAGTGGGGGCTCAGCTCGTTGACGTCGCAGCCGACAATCCGCAGCTTCGAGCAGACCAGGGTAGCGGCCTTTCTCAATTCCTCAAAGCTGACGCCGCCCGGTTCCGGGGTGCCGGTGCCGGGAAAGACCGACGGATCCAGCACATCCAGGTCGAGGGTGAAGTAGACCGGTTTGCCCTGCAGCTGCTCGACAACCTCCTCCAGGGTATCGAAGTTAAAGCGGTTTGTTCTGACGTGGGTGCGTCCCCAGGAAAACTCCTCCCGGTCGCCCGAGCGGATGCCGAACTGGAAGATGCGGCCGTTGCCCACAAGCTCCCAGCAGCGGCGCATGACGCAGGCGTGGGAGAGAGGAACGCCCAGATAGTCGTCCCGCAGGTCGGCGTGGGCGTCAAAGTGGATGATGTGCACATCCGGGAACTTTTCCGCCACCGCACGGAAAGCGCCCAGCGTTACCAAGTGTTCTCCGCCCAGCATGAAGGGGCGCTTGTGCGAGGCCAAGATCCGGCGGGTCTGCTGGGTGATGCTCTCCAGAGCGGCCGCAGAGTCGCCGAAGCACAGCTCGATGTCACCGATATCGACTACATCGCCGTCCAGCAGGTCGCGGTCCTGGTAGGGGCTGTAGCTCTCGATGCCGTAGGACTCGCGGCGGATGGCCCCGCTGCCAAAGCGGGTACCGGGGCGGTAGGAGGTGGTGGAATCAAAGGGCGCGCCAAACAGCACGGTGGAGGCAAAGTGCCAGCCGGTGTCGCAGCCCATGAATACTTCAACATTTTTATTCAACATTTTTCAAAAGCTCCTCAACGTAAGCGGGCAGATAAAATGCGCCCTTGTGCAGTGTGGTCGTGTAGTATTTGCAGGAAAGGCCGCGCAGGTTCCAGCGGGCCTCCTGCAGGTCCCGCAGCGGGTGGTATTTTTTGGAGGCAAAGCCGAACAGCCAGTGCCCGGACGGGTAGGTCGGGATGTGCGCTTGATAGACGCGGCTGATGGGGAAGGACTCCACGATGCGCTTGTGTGCGCGCTGGCAGGCGGTGGCGTCCTCATCGTAGAAGGGGCTCTCATGCTGGTTGACCATGATGCCGTCCTCCTTGAGGGCCTTGTAGCAGTTGCCGTAAAACTCGCGGGTAAACAGCCCCTCGCCCGGGCCGAACGGGTCGGTGGAGTCGACAATAATCAGGTCGTACTCGTCCTCGCAGGTGCGCACAAACTTTAAACCGTCCTCATAGTGGATTTGCACCCGCGGGTCGTCGAAGCGGCAGGCGGTCTGCGGGAGATACTTTTTGCAGACCTCCACCACCAGCTGGTCGATCTCGACTAAGTCGATCTGCTCGATCTCGGGGTAGCGGGTCAGTTCGCGCACAACGCCGCCGTCGCCCGCGCCGATCACCAGCGCCTTGCGCACGTGCGGGTGCACCGCCATCGGGACGTGGGTAATCATCTCGTGGTAGATAAATTCATCTTTTTCGGTCAGCATCATGTAGCCGTCCAGGGTGAGAAAACGGCCAAATTCCGGGGAGTCAAAGACGTCGATGCGCTGGAACTCGCTTCTGCCGCTGTACAGCTGGCGGTCGACCCGGATCGAAAGCTTGACGTTGGGGGTCTGCTGTTCAGAAAACCAAAATTCCATCTTTGTCTTAAACTCCTTTCAGTACGTTGAGCCGTTCGATCATCGCGTCCTCCGGACCGGTCATCGAGCAGCCTTTGCTCTTTGCATATTCGATGTAGTCTAAAATGGGGCCGGTGATCCGCTCGCCCGGGGCCAGAATCGGGATGCCCGGCGGATAGCACATCACAAACTCGCTGCAGATGCGGCCCTCGGTCTGGCGCAGCGGGAGCGACTCCTTGTCGGCGTAAAAGGCCTCCTGCGGGGAGACGGCGACCTCGGGGTCGATGTATTCCTGCTTCATCAGGTTGGCCTTGTCCTTGCGGCCAAAGCGGCGGCGCACCTCGGAGAGCGCGCCCACCAGCCGCTCGACGTCCCGCTGCCGGTCGCCGATCGAGAGGTAGGCCAGCAGGTTGCCCAGATCCCCAAACTCGATCTGGATGTCGTATTCGTCGCGCAGCAGGTCGTACACCTCGATGCCGGCAAGGCCGATGTCCAGCGTGTTGACCGCCAGCTTGGTCACGTCGAAGTCATAGACGCTGTCGCCGTTGATCAGCTCCCGCGAGTAGGCGTAGTAGCCGCCGATGTTGTTGATCTCGCGGCGGGCATATTCAGCCATCTCCACAACGCCGGCAAAGGCCTGCTTGCCGCGCAGGGCAAGGTTGCGCCGGGAGATGTCCAGGCTGGAAAGCAGCAGGTAGGAGGCGCTGGTGGTCTGGGTCAGGTTGATGATCTGCCGCACATAACCCTCGTGCATGGCCGGACCTGTCAGCAGCACCGAGCTCTGGGTCAGGCTGCCGCCGGACTTGTGCATCGAGACCGCCGCCATGTCCGCGCCGGCCGCCATCGCACTGATGGGCATGTTTTCGCCAAAATAAAGGTGGGTGCCGTGCGCCTCATCCACCAGGCACAGCATGCCGTGGCGGTGCGCCAGCTCCACAATGCCTTTGAGGTCGGAGCAGATGCCGTAGTAGGTGGGGTTGTTGACCAGGATGGCCTTGGCGTCAGGGTTTTGCAGGATGGCCTTTTCCACCTCGGCAAGCTTCATCCCCAGCGGGATGCCCAGACGCTCGTCGCATTCGGGGTTGACATAGACCGGCACCGCGCCGCACAGCACCATCGCGCCCATCACGCTGCGGTGGACGTTGCGGGGCAGGATGATTTTCTCCCCGCGCTTTGCCACCGACAGCACCATCGCCTGCACGGCGGAGGTGGTGCCGCCCACCATCAAAAAGGCGTGCGCCGCGCCGAAGGCGTCGGCGGTCAGCTGCTCGGCTTCCCGGATGACCGAGACCGGGTGGCACAGATTGTCCAGCGGCTTCATCGAGTTGACGTCCATACCCACGCACTTTTCGCCCAGCAGCGCCACCAGCTCGGGGTTGCCGCGGCCGCGCTTGTGGCCGGGGACGTCAAACGGGACGACCCGCATCTTTCGGAAGTTTTCCAGCGCCTCATAGATGGGCGCCCGGCTTTGATCCAGTTTCATCAGAAAATCACTACCCCCTCATAAGAAAAACGGCTGCCGCCCACTTAGTAGATGTTGCGCCCGCTGAAGATTTCGATCATCTCGCGGCGCAGGTTGTTCATAATTTCCAGTCGCGTCTGCGGCGGCAGCTCGTAGACGTCGGTTTTAAACAGATAGTTCTGCAGGTCGATCTCCTTGACCATCATCTTGGTGTGGAACAGGTTTGCGTCGTAGACGTTGATGTCCACCGCGTCATAGCGGCGCAGCGTCTGCGGGTTGATGTAGTCCTGGATGGAGGTGACCGGGTGGTCCAAAAACAGCTTGTGGCCGTTGACGTCGCGGGTAAAGCCGCGCACCCGGTAGTCCATGGTGATGATGTCCGAGTCAAACGAGCCAATCAGGTAGTCCAGGGTGGACAGCGGGGTAATGGCCCCGCAGGTGGCCACGTCGATGTCCACCCGGAAGGTGGCAAGGCAGGTTTCCGGATGATATTCCGGGTAGGTGTGCACCGTCACATGGCTCTTGTCCAGGTGGGCCAGCTGGGTTTCTCCCACCGGGATCATCGAGCCCTCAGCGATCAGGATGGTGACCGAGGCGCCCTGCGGGTCATAGTCCTGGCGGGCGATGTTGAGCACCTGCGCGCCGATCATGTCGGTCAGGGTGGTGAGGATGTTGGTCAGGCGCTCCGAATTGTATTGCTCGTCGATATAAGAGATATAGTCCCGCTGCTCCCGCGGGGTCTTGGCGTAGCAGACATCATAGATGTTGAAGCTCAGCGCCTTTGTCAGGTTGTTAAAGCCGTACAGCTTTAATTTTTCACCCATCTCCTCAGCTCCTTTGTGTGCTTTATCCTGTGGTTTGGACAGCGAATATTTCGGACAGCGAATATTTCGGACAAATTGTCTTTTTCCGGCAATAAAAAAACGCAAGCAGCGGCGCTTTTCGCGTACCATTGCTTGCGTAAAAATCCCTGTTATGGTTGACTGGATGCAAAAAAGGTGTCGAACCAATGACGGCACACCTAGGGCGTGCGGGCATCCCGAAGGGACTACAGAGATCAGAGTCTATATAGCAAATACTCACTTTTACTACTCTTATTGACCGTTTCACAAGTTGATGTACGAGTTGACGCACCGGTTATAAAGTAACCAACTTATAAAATTTGAGCTTTTAACTCAATCAATAACGGCGACGCTTGTCACCAATCGGCAGTTGACCCGGCTGTCCGTATGGCCTTAACCCGCGCTCGGGTGGTCAGGAAATATTTGCATGGAACCTCTGTTAACCTTTGCATCCCATACAGTTATACTATAACTGATTTTGTTTTTGTTGTCAATGCGCTTTTGGAAATTTGTGAAAAAAACATCGAAAAGCAGCGGCTACTGTTCATAAACCATCTTTTCCTCGGTCCAGCCGTCAAGCGTCTGGGCAAGCTGCCGGGCATAATCCTTTGCCTTGGGCAGGCTGTGGTCTAGATAGTTGCCGCACTCGATGCGGGTAGAGCCAGGAATCTCTCCCTCGAAGGTTTTGATAAATTCGCAGGTCTCCTGTACCAGCTCGATGGCGCGCGCCTTGGAGACGCAGTCGCGGGTGATAAAGTAAAATCCGGTGCGGCAGCCCATCGGCCCGACATAGATGATGTTGTCCGAGTCCGCGCTGTTGCGCACATAGGTGGCGAACAGGTGCTCGAAGGTGTGCAGGCCGTCGTTTTCCAGATAGACGCCGGCGTTTGGAACCACCATGCGAATGTCGTAGGTGACCGCGTCGCCGTCGATGCGGGAGACATACATCCCCGGCTTTAATTTGTCGTGGTTGACGCAAAAGCTATCGATTCGTTTCATGTGTCTGCCTCCTTATTTGGTCTGGGCCAGCATCTGGATGACGATGCTGGCGGAGTGGCGGGCGGCGACCTCCTCAAAATTGGTGGCGGAGTCGGCCGCTTCTTCGTCAGCGTTGTCGCTCATGGTGCGGATGATGACGAATGGAATCTCATTGACGGTGCAGGTGTGGCCAATGGCTGCGCCCTCCATCTCGACACACATGGGGTGGAAGCTCTCGACAATGCGGTTTTTGACCTCGGAGGACTCGATGAACTGGTCGCCGCTGGCAATCTTGCCGGCAAAACAGCAGGAGGAGCCGTGATCGATCTGCTGGAAGGCTTCGACCGCTGCTTCCGTAAGCGATTCGCTTGCATAGATGCCGTCGATGTACGGCGGGTAGTCCTGCAAAAAGCCGGCGTTATAGTCGTGATAGCACAGCTCGCGGGAAACCACCACGTCCAGCACCTTCAGGTCGGGATGGACCGCCCCGGCGATGCCGGTATTGATAATTGCCTCGACCTCAAAGCGGTCGATCATCATCTGGGCGGTGATGGCGGCGTTGACCTTGCCGATGCCGCAGACCGCGATCACCGCGTCCTGCCCGCACAGCAGGCCCTCCCAGAAGGTCAGGCGGCCAATCTTAATTTCACACAGGTCCTCCATCTGCCCTTTTAGCAGTTCCGCCTCGGACGGCATTGCGCCGATGATGCCCCATTTCATAGTTTTCATCTTCCTTTCCTGTATCCTTGTCAATTGATCGGTTTTGTTCGCGTTGCGATGAGGCTATTATACCACAGTTTTTGGGAGAAGACAAAAAACTTTCGCCCGGCAGGGGCGAAAGTTTTTTAGCCTTATTTTGTATAGTTGTCAAAATAACTCTGAATCAAAACGATGGGGGTGCCCTTGTCGCCCGAGCCGGAGGTCAGGTCGGCCAGAGAGCCGATCAGGTCGGTCAGGCGGCGCGGCGTGGTGCCCTGGGAGACCATCTGGCCCTTGAGGCCCGCGTCCTTGTTGCGGATGTATGCGGAGATGGCGTCCTTGAGCGCGTCGCCGCTGAGGTGCGCAAAGTTATTGTCCGCCAGGTATTTGAGCTTGACCTCGTTGGGGGTTCCTTCCAGGCCGGGGGTGTAGGCCGGGGAGACAACCGGGTCGGCCAGCTCCCAGATCTTGCCGACCGGGTCCTTGAAGGCGCCGTCGCCGTAGACCATGACCTCGATGTTTTTGCCGGTCTGCTCCTTGAGAGAGGCGGCTACCCTGGCCACAAACTGGTCGCAGTCCTTCGGGAAGAGCTTGACCGTCTCCTCGGTGGCCTTGTTGGAGCCGAGCAGGCCGTAGCTGGGGTTGCAGCCGCTGCCATCCACCGGCTGGGTCAGGATGTCGTCCAGCCCCAGCACGACCGAAGCGCCGGCGTTCTGCAGGATGCGCTTGGTGCGGCGGCGGGTGTGGATGTCGCAGCACAGCACCTTGTCGGTGTACTGGAGGATGGTCTTGGGATTGTTGGAGAGGACGATCTCCACCTCGGCCCCGTTTTCTTTGATGAGCTCGGAGTAGAACTCCACATAGTCCACGCCGGTGAAGGGGTGCAGCACCTTGCCGAACAGCGCGCGGTACTGCGCTTCGGTCAGGGTATCGCTGTAGGGATTGACCCCTTTTTCATCGAGCAGGTCTTCGTCGATCAGGTGGTTGCCGACCTCGTCGGCGGGGAAGCTGAGCATCAGCACGATTTTCTTTGCGCCGCGCGCGATGCCTTTTAAGCAGACCGAAAAGCGGTTGCGGCTCAGGATGGGGAAGAGGACGCCGACCGTTTCTCCGCCCAGTTTGGCGCGGACGTCGGCGGCAATTTGGTCGATGTGGGCATAGTTGCCCTGGGCGCGTGCAACCACCGCTTCGGTGACCGCGACGACATCCCGGTCGTGCAGCGAAAAGCCCTCCGATTTGCTTGCGGCCAGAACCGAGTCGACCACGATCTGCGCAAGGTCGTCTCCCTGCCGGATGATGGGCGCGCGCACGCCTCTGGAGATGGTGCCTACCAATCTTTCCATAAATAGATCCCTCATTTTCTCAATCAGTGTTTTCTTTGTGTAACAGGAAGGAATGTTTCTCCCTTTATTATAATCGAAATGCGGCGAAAAGTAAAATAAAATTTTGAGAAAAAGTGTGTCCCTCAGCAGTTCCAGTCGATCTTGACCGGATTGGGTTCGTCCGGCACGGCGGCTGCCTGCAGCGAGGCGAGGATGTTCTCAAATTCCGCGTCGGCAAGCCGGTCGTAGGTCTGGGCGGTTTCGGTGAGCCCCGCCTGATGGTAGGCGCTGGCCGCTGCGCTGTAGAAGCTAAAGCCCAGGGCGTTGGTCGGGGTTTGGATGACCGCGCAGGCGACCGAGAGCGCCCGTGCCGCCGCCTGGGCGATGGGGTCTGTCTCTGCGCGCGCCGCGTTGGAGGCCTCCTTTAACAGCGGCTTGAGCTCTTTAAGGGGAAGGCGGCCAGCAAGGTGGGCCCGCACCCCCTCGATTGCCCGGGAAAAGGGCGCGCTGTCGCCGCCATGCGCGGTGAGGATGGGCAGGTCGTGGGCCGCGACATAGTCCACCGCCCAGGCGGCGAGGGTTTGTTTGTTTGTTCTGCGTTTCAATCAGGCGCATCAGCTTTTGGACGGTGGGATGGTCGGCGCTGCCGAGCATCTTGCGCAGTTTTGGCATGGGGATTGGCTCCTTTCGGTTTCAGCGGTTGTTTGGTGGGAAATCCAGCCAGGCCAGCGCCTTCTCCCAGCGCGGGAGGGCGGTGGCAAAGTGCCCGCCGGGGTTCCACTCAAGGACGGTGTTTTCGCACCCCAGCGACTGGGCGAGCAGGCCGGCGCTCTGCCGGGTGGCGTCTCCCACCGCCCGCATGACGGCGGGGCCGCTCTTCTCCTCCTTTTTGCCGAGGGAGAGATAGACCCGCTTGGGCGGCTTCGGGGTGTGTTCCTTTAAAAAGTCCACCCAGTCCGGGTACCACAGCGAGCCGGAAAGGCAGGCGCACTGGAAAAAGGTGCTGCAACGGCAGACGGCCCACAGCGCAAACAGTCCGCCCAGCGAGTAGCCGAGGACGCTGTTCTGCGCCGGGTCCAGCGCAAACCGCGCCCCAAGGACGGGCAGCAGCTCCCCCTCGACCCAGTGCAGAAAGGCGGGCGCGCCGCCCAGCACACTGCCGTCGGCAAAGGGCCTGCCGCCCTGCAGGGTGGGCGCGGGCCAGGGGGTGAAGTCGATCTCCCAGTCGGCTTCGGGGCTGACAAACAGCCGGTTGGGGGAAAGTGCCCCCAGCTGCGGCAGCAGCTCCGAGGCCGAGCCGCAGCAGCACAGGGACAGCGCAAAGGGCCCCGTCCCTTCGGGCACCCAGAGGGTGCAGCGGCGCCCGGCGATGGTTTGATCGAGCAGCATGGCAGCAGCCCCCTTTCTTTAAAATGAATCCTGGCAATCCGCTTCCCTCTCCCAGCACAGCGCATAGGAACCGCTTGCGCCCATCATCTGGACGGTAGCGGTGTAGCGCCTGCCCTTCTGGGCGGTGAGGGTGGCGGCGGAAAGATGTTCGTCCAGTGTCAGCAGCAGACCGGTCCCGCTCTCCCGAATCTCGACGGCGAGCTCACCGCTGCTTAGGTTCATCTCCAGCTGCAGGCGATACGAGAGCCCAGCGCGCAGCGGCAGCCGCCAGCGCTCCCAACCACGGCAGCCGGAAAAGCGCGCCTCAATCCGGTTGTGCTGGGTGCGGAAGGGAAAGCCGCCCGCATACAACAGGGCAATCCGGGAGCGGACAGGCAAATAGCCGCTGGCGTAGAAAAAGTACAGCGCCGCTGCCAGCAGCGCGAGGGTCAAAATCTGTGCAAGGGTCATGGCCTTCCCTCCTTTTCGGATGTTGTCTTCATTGTAGCACGCGCGCCCGCCCTTGGCAAGACAGCCGCTTGACAGCCGGCCCTTTCCTTTTGTATACTAAAGCAAAACAAAAAACAGGGGAGGAATGAACGAATGAAGGAGCTGCAAACACAGCGCCTGCTGCTGCGGGATTTTTCGATGGAGGATTTAGACGATTTTTATGCCTATTGCGCCAATCCGGACGTGGGAATCCACGCGGGCTGGCCGGCGCACCAGAATAAGGAACAGAGCGAGAAGGTGCTGCGCCGGATGATGGACAGCGGAGAATATTGGGCGGTGTGCGAGCGGGAGAGCGGGCACAACATCGGGCTTGTTCGCCTGCACCCGGACGAGCGCCGCAAACGCAGCCCGCAAAACGCGCTGGCGATGAGCTACCTGCTGGCCAAGGAGCAGTGGGGCAAGGGCTACATGACCGAGGCGCTGCGGGAGGTGCTGCGCCACGCCTTTGAGGAGATGGGGCTTGCGCTCATCAGCGTCTACCGCTTTTCCTACAACGAGCGCAGCGCACGGGTGATGGAAAAGCTGGGCTTTGTCTATGAGGGCACGCTGCGCCAGTGCACCGAGCGGTTTGACGGGCAGCTGCTGGACGTGCTGTGCTTTTCGCTGAGCCGGGAGGAGTATGAACGGGCACAGCATCCGCGCTCGACGGTGCCGCGCATCGAGACTGAGCGCCTTATCCTGCGCGGTTTTACGATGGACGACCTTGCGGACTTTAACGCCTACTGCCAAAGCCCGGACGTGGGCCCCAATGCGGGCTGGCCGCCGCACCAAAGCTTTGAGGAGAGCGGAGAAGTGCTGCGCAGCTTCATCCAGGGCGGGCAGGTCTGGGCCATCTGCGAGCGGGAGAGCGGCAGGGTGATCGGTTCGCTCGGCCTGCACCCGGACAAGCGCCGCGACCTCGATTTTTCATCCTGCCGGATGCTCGGCTATGCCCTGGCAAAATCCAGCTGGGGACACGGCTACATGACCGAGGCGGTGCGGGCGGCGCTGCGGTACGCCTTTGAGGAACTTCGATTGCAGCTGGTGACCGTTTACCACTTTGCCTACAATCAGCGCAGTCGCCGGGTAATTGAGAAGGCGGGCTTTGTCAGCGAGGGCACGCTGCGGCGGGCCTTTGTCCGCTATGACGGAAGGATTTTTGACGAGTGCAGCTACTCGATGACAAGGGACGAGTGGCAGAAGGCACAGGAAAGGTAGGCGAACCATGGAGCGGGCGATTGCGCGGATGAGCCAAAGCATATGCGACCTTTTGGAAGGCAGCATGCAGGCGCTCTACCTCTACGGCTCGGTGACGATGGACGATTTTCAGCCCGGCTGGAGCGACATCGACCTGGTCTGCTTTGCCAGCAGCGCGCTGGCCGAGGAGCAGGCGCAGAAACTGCTGACGCTGCGGCAGCAGCTTTTGCAGCAGGAGCCGGGAAACCCCTATTACCGCAGCTTTGAGGGGGTCATCGTTTCGCTGGCGGAATTTTTGTCCGGCCATTTTACCCGGGTGGTCTACTGGGGCACCAGCGGCCAGCGGATTTTATCCAGCTGTCCCTTCGACGCCTTTGCCCGGTACGAGCTGCTGAACACCGGGCGGCTGGTGGCGGGGGAGGACATCCGGGATCAGCTGACGCCGCCCACCTACAGCCAGCTGCGGCAGGAGATTATCCGGCACGACAGGGCCATCCGAAGCTACGCGGTGCAGACCGACGAGACGCTCTACTCCTGCGGCTGGCTGCTGGACATCGCCCGCGGCATCTACACCCTGCGCACCGGCGAGGTCATCGCCAAGACAAAGGCCGGGGAGTGGGCGCTGCAGCAGGGGCTTTGCCCGGTGGAAAAGGAGCTGGAACGGGCGCTGCAAGTGCGCCGCAGCCCGCTGCTTTACCGGGACCAGCCAGAAGTCAAACGCTGGCTTTGTACACTGGGACCGGCAGTGCAGCGCTTTGCAGATGTGCTGGAAAAGGAGATTGCCCGCTCCCAGCGGGAGCAGCCGAAGGGAGCATTGAAATCGACTTGCTGCGAATGAACGATCAGACAAAGGAAAAAGGAGAACGATATGCACTATCAATATCTGCTGTTCGACCTGGACGGCACCATCACCGACCCCAAGGAGGGCATCACCAAGAGCGCCCAGTACGCGCTGGAGGCCTTCGGCATCCACGAGCCGGACGCCGACAAGTTGACCCCCTTCATCGGCCCGCCGCTGATCGACAGCTTTCAGGAATTTTACCACATGCCGCCCGAGCAGGCGGCGCTTGCGGTGAAGAAGTACCGCGAGCGATTTGAAACCATCGGCTGGCTGGAGAATGTTCCCTATGAGGGGATGGACGAGCTGCTGCGCGATTTGCAGAAGGCGGGGGGCCGCCTGGCGGTCGCTTCCAGCAAACCCACTGTATTTGTAGAGCGAATTCTTGCGCACTTTGACATTGCGCAGTATTTTGCCGTGGTGGTCGGCAGCGAACTGGATGGAACCCGCGCCAAAAAAGAGGAGGTCGTACAGGAGGCACTGCGGCAGCTGTTTGGGAAAGATTCTCCAGTTCCGCACACCGCCGCGATGATCGGTGACCGAAAATTTGACATTGAGGGCGCCAAGGCGCATCAGCTTGACAGCATCGGGGTGGCCTACGGCTACGCCCTGCCGGGTGAGCTGCAGCAGGCGGGCGCGGATTTTATTGTGGAGAGCGTGGAGGAGCTCACCGCGCTGCTGATGCAGTAGAAAAAAGAATAATCTCTTGCAAAATGGTTTGCCGGACAGGCGTTCATCGAACGACTGTCCGGCATTCTTTGCCTTTGGGGAACGAGCGGCATTCATTTTTTGTGCGGAGAAAAATTTACAATTCAATAATAGACGAAGCCATCCACTTTTGCTATAATCAGAAATAGACGAAATCGTCTATTATGGAAGAGGCCGGCTGGGCAGAGGGCGCGGCGCAACCGAGCCGGGGGAAATTCCAATTGACAAAAAAAGGAGAAATGGATATGATTATTTTGGATATTGTCAGGCTGCTGGTCGCCATTGCGCTGGCACTTGTGGCGGGCAAACTGATCTCAAAGTTAAGGCTGCCGGCCATTTTGGGATGGCTGATTGTGGGAATGATTCTGGGCCCGCACGCGGTGGGGCTGCTGAGCAACGACATTTTAAACGCAGGCTGGTTTGAGGTGATCGAGAGCATTCTGGAGTGCACCGTCGGTCTGATGATCGGCACCGAGCTGCTCTGGAACCAGATGAAAAAGGCGGGCAAACAGATAGTGGTCAGCACCATCACCGAGTCGCTGGGAACCTTTTTGGTTGTCAGCATCGTGTTTGGCATCATCTTCTGGGTGACCGATGTCCCGATTTACCTGGCCTTTATGTTCGGCGGCATCGCGCTGGCCACCGCTCCCGCCCCTTCGCTTTCGATTGTCACCGATATGAAGACGGCTGGACCAGTCACCAGCACCCTGATCCCGATGGCCGCTCTGGACGACCTGGTGGGGGCGTTGGTCTTTTTCAGTGTCATCGCCTTTGTGGCGGCCAACATTTCCAGCCAGGAGATCCCGCTGTTTATGATGATCCTGCTGATCTTTTTCCCGGTGCTGCTGGGCGCTGTGACCGGTTTTGTCACCGGCAAGCTGATGCAGCGGGCCTACCGCTCCCACGCTCCCCTGAGAAATTCGCTGATTGTGCTGATTGGAATGCTGCTGCTTTCCTCCGCAATTGCGCTGGTGCTCAATTATCGTGTGCTGCCAACGCCAATTCTTAACTTCATGCTGCTGGGCATGGGCTTTTCCACGATGTTTGCGAACCTGATCTCCCAGGAGCAGCTGGGCGAAATCATGAAGGTGATGCATCCGGTGATCGGCTTTGCGCTGATTGTGGCAATCCTCAATCTGGGCGCCCCGCTGGACTATCATCTCATCTTTGGGGCAGGCATTTATACAGCGGTTTATATTATTTCCCGCGCCATCGGCAAATACAGCGGCGCCTATGTGGGCGCGGCGCTGACCCATGCGCCCGCCACCGTCAAGAAATACCTTGGCTTCACCCTGCTGCCGCACTCGGGCGTGTCGCTGGTCTTTACCGGCATTGCGGTTTCGGTGCTGCAGGGTCCGGCTCCGGAATGTGCGCAGATCATCCAGGGCACCATCGCGGCAGCCGCTGTCATCAATGAAGTCATCGCCGTCTTTATCGCCAAAAAAGGCTTCGAGTGGGCGGGCGAACTGAATAAAGCTGTGGAGAAGAAAATAGAATGAAGCAACAGGAACGTCAACAGAAAAGCAGAGAGAAAATTCTGAGCGCGGCAATGCAGGAATTTGCCGAGCGCGGGTATGAGGAAGTAACGGTGGACAGCATCTGCCAGAAATATGAGATTTCCAAGGGGATGCTCTACCACTATTATTCCGGCAAGGACGCGCTGTTTTTGCTGTGTGTGCAGCACACCTTCCAGCAGCTGGAAGAGTACCTGCTGGAGCGCATGGAGCAGCTGGAGCAGAAGGACCCGGTGGAGGCGATGCAGGAATATTTTTTGCTGCGGGAGAGCTTTTTCCAGGAAAACCCGCAGCAGAAACAGATCTTTGAGGCCGCGCTGCTGCGCGCACCCATCCAGCTGACGGAACAGATTGAGCAGATCCGTCAGCCGTTGATCCGGGTCAACCGCGAATTCCTGCACCGCACCCTGCTGCGCCTGCCGCTGCAGAAGGGGCTGGAGCAGGAGGAGGTGCTGCGCTATTTCTGCGGTGTCGAGACGGTGATTTGGAAATTGATGGAGGCCTACTGCCCGCAGGTTCACATGGGGGATACCCACATGCTGATGCAGACAGTGCGCAGGGTGATCCGGATGATTCTGTTTGGGGTTGTGACGTTGCCGGAAGGGGAAAATAGAAAAAGCGAATAGGAACAGACCGAGAGAATAGAAAATACAAATTGGATTCTATAGGAAACGCATTTTATAATAGATTTATAAGAAAGTTTGCCGCATATCTGGCAAACTTTTTTGTTGAGCAAGAGGAAGAAAAAGAATGGAGGAAAAAACAATGCATGTAAAACAACAGGTAAGCGTTTCCAAAATCCGCAAGGACGCGGAGGATTCCTACAGAAATGGCTTTTTCTGCTGCGAGGCGGTCATGGACGCAATCCGCAGCAATTTTGAGTTGGATGTTCCGGAAGAGGTCATCGCCATGTCCTCTGGCATGTCGGTCGGAGCGGGCCGTTCCGGCTGCATGTGCGGCGCGCTCAACGGAGGCATCCTGGCTCTGGGCATGTTCTTTGGCCGCACCGTTCCAAAGGGCCCGCAGGACCCGAAGGTCGTCAAGTGTATGGAGCTCACCAACGAGCTGCACAACTGGTTTAGAAAGGTAAACAAGAAAAACTCGGTCTGCTGCCGCGTCCTGACCCGCGAGTTTGATATGAGCAAGGGCGAGCACAAAGAGCAGTGCATCTACTTCACCGGCCTGTGCGCCGGCAAGGTGGCGGAGATTATCGTCCGCGAGCTGGGCCTGACCAACACCGACAGCGAGCCGTGGTTTGTTGAGGAGTAAGCGATGATCAAAAAGATTCCACTCCCCATCACCGGCGTGGCGCTCGGCTTTGCCGCGCTGGGAAATCTGCTGCAGAGCTACTCGGAAGGGGTTCGCCTTTGCTGCGGTGTGATCTCGGCGGTGCTGCTGATTTTGTACCTTGTCAAGATGATCCGTTACCCCGATTCCTTCCGGGAGGACATGCAGAACCCGATTATGGCCAGCGTGTTCTGCACCTCCACCATGGCGCTGATGCTGCTGGCCGGCTACCTCAAGCCGTACATCAGCGTGGTGGCCGACGTAATTTGGTACGCGGCGATTGTGCTGCATGTGGTGCTGATGCTCTACTTCACAGCCAAGTTTATCCTGAAGCTGCAGATGCCGAAGGTGTTCGCCAGCTACTTCATCGTCTATGTTGGCATCGTGGTGGCCAGCGTCTCCGCTCCGGCTTTCGGCGCGACCGGCCTTGGCACCGGCATCTTCTGGTTTGGCTTTGCAGTGCTGCTGGCGCTGCTGGTGCCGGTCACCTACCGCTATGCCAAATTCCGCGAGATCCCGCCTCCGGTGCAGCCGCTGTTCTGCATCTACACCGCCCCCACCAGCCTGTGTCTGGCGGGCTATATCCAGTCGGTGCAGAATAAGTCGATTGCGATGATCGCCTTTTTGGCCATCCTGGCGACGGTGCTGTACCTGGTGGTGCTGGTCAAACTGCCGAAGTATCTGAAGATGCCGTTCTTCCCAAGCTATGCGGCCTTCACTTTCCCGTTTGTCATCTCGGCCATCGCGATGAAACAGACCATGGCCTGCCTTGCCAACATGGGCAGCCCGATGCCGTGGCTGAATGTGGTGGTCATCGTCGAGACGGTCATCGCAGTGGTGCTGTGCGTCTACACGCTTGTGCGCTACATCCTGTTTGTCACCGCGAAGTAAGGAAAAGCTAACTGCTCTGCCAATCTCTTCTTGACAACAAAACCTCCCGATTGCTACACTGGAAGAAAGCAATTTGGGAGGTTTTTTGTATGGTTTCATTTGGCAATCTGAGCGCCCAGGCGGGCGAGAAAAGCAAGGGCTTTCTTGCTGTCCCGGGCACCGACTTCACCATTCCCGCGACGCTCATCTGCGGGGAGCGGCCGGGCAAAACGGTTCTTGTCAGCGGCGGTGTGCACAGCTGCGAGTATGTCGGCATCGAGGCGGCCATCCGTCTGGCGGCGGAGCTTGCTCCGGCGGAAATCTGCGGGACGGTGCTGATTCTGCACCCGGTCAACCGGCCGGGATTTGAGGCACGCACCCCCTCGATCGTCCCATGGGACGGCTGCAACCTCAACCGGGAATTTCCCGGCAGGGCCGACGGCAGCCCGACCCAGCGGCTGGCGCACTTTTTTGTGCAGGAGCTTTATCCCAGGCTCGACGCCTATATCGACCTGCACTGCGGCGAGATGTTTGAGAGCCTGACCCCCTACATCTACTATGCGGCTTCTGGCGACGAACGGGAGCAGAAAATTGCTCGGGAAATGGCGCTGTGCGCCGACCTTCCCTACATGGTGGCCTCTAAAGCAAAGGGCGGGGCGTACAATTACGCCGGGGCAATGAATATCCCTGCGGTGCTGCTCGAGCGCGGATGTCAGGGCAGGTGGAGCGAGGAGGAGGTGCAGGCCGGCCTCGAGGACGTGCGGCGCATCCTGCGCTATCTTGGGGTGGTGGCGTCCGCCCCGCAGCAGAACCAGAAGCCGCGCGAGGTGGTGGATTTAGTCTACCAGCTGCCCGAGTCGGCGGGGCTGTGGTACCCCAAGGTAACGGCAGGGGAGTTTGTCAAGGAGGGCCAGCTGGTCGGCGTCCTCAAGGACTACTGGGGGCAGGAGCTTTCCCGCTATCACGCGCCCTATGACGGGGTCATCCTCTTTTTGACCCACACCCTCTGGACCGACGGCAAGGTGGAGGTCTTTACCACCGCAAGAGAAGCAGAATAAATAAAGAAATCAGCGGGGCCTGCAGTTCCTGTCAAAAAGGGACTGCAGGCCCCACTTTGCCTTGACACCGCCTCCCCCTCCTCTGTAAAATAGGAGAAAAGGAGAGGGGGAGAAGTGCTGTGAAAAGAGGAGTGTTGGCACTGGTGCTCTGTTTTTGCCTGTGCGGCTGTGGTCTGCTGCCGGAGAAGGCGTGGGAATCGGTCCGTGCCGATTTTGACGGGGACGGTGTGGAGGAACGCTTTGAGCTTCGGCTGGATGGAGAGGAGCTGCAGCTGTGGTTTGCCGGCGCAGGCAAAGAACAAAGGCTGAGGGAGGAAGGCTTGATCCAATACGCCCCCGAGCAACAGCAGAACCTGCGCCTGCTTTGGTTGTCACAGCAGAAACGGGCGGTCGCCTGCGAGGTTGCCCGCTCTGCAACCTCGAGCAGCAGTGTGGTTTATATCGTGGAGGCGGGACAGCCGGTGCAGATTCCTCTTGACGGGGTGTCCGATCTGCAGCAGGAAGGGCCCGGCAGCTTTACCGGCCGTGTCAGTATGCTGGATGCGGGCTACATGCTGTCGGAAGGAACCCGGACATGGATGGGCAGGACGGCCAAACCCTACTGGTTTTACTGGGACGGGGAGGGTTTTGTACAGGACAGCGCGCGGCAGCTCGATTGGGAATCGCTCACAGCATGGGAGGGATTGCAGGAACAGATTACCGAGCGGCTGCAGCAGCGCCAGCAGGACAGCTTCCCGAAGGGATTTGTTGAGATCGATGGGGAGAAGCTCCCGGCCCGCTGGGAAGTGAGGGAAATCTGGCTGCGTGACAACCGCATCCTTACCGTTAACGTCGGCTATGACTATTCCTCCTCTCGGCAAAACGGCGCGGGCGGCAGGGAGTACGACACCTATCTGCTGGAAGAAGGAAAGATTCAGCTGCTCGATACAGGCGGCGGGTTCTATGAGGAGGCCGCGCCGCTTGATTGAGGGCGGTCAATGTGCTATCCTGTAAAGAGCAAACGCCGCGCCTGCAGCGCGGTGAAGGAGAAACGATTCGAGCGACGAACGGAGGAATTTTGATGCTGACCTATCACTTGATGACCGAGCAGGAAAAGGAGCTGGCGTCCAGCTGGCAATATGAGGGAGAGTACGCCATCTACAACGAGCCGTCCTATCAGGAGCAGAAGGAGAAGGGCATCGGCTTTGGCAATCCCGCGCGCGACAAAAATTTCTACGCCTACTGTGACGGCCAGACGTTGGTGGGCTACACCAACATCCTGGAGGAGCGGCAGGCGGTCTTTATCGGCATCGGCGTGCGGCCCGACCTGTGCGGGCAGGGCTACGGCCAGCAGATGATGAAGCTGGCGCAGACCATCTCCCAAACCCTTTACCCCGGCAAGCCCCTCTACCTGGAGGTGCGCAGCTGGAACAGACGCGCCATTCGCTGCTATGAGAAGGCAGGCTTTGTGGCGGAGGGCGAACCCTTTGTGCAGCGCACGCCGATCGGCGAGGGCGAGTTTATCCGCATGGTTTGGCGGGGGTAGATGGCGTAGTTTTTGAGGTAAACGAATCGTCGGTTGCCAAAATATAAGGGCATGTGCTATCCTGTTCCCCAAAGGAGGCGGTCAAATGGACGCGCAAAAGATGGGAGCTTTTATTGCACAGTGTCGGAAAGAGAAGCAGATGACCCAAGAGCAGTTGGCTCAGCGCTTGCAGGTTACCGACAAGGCGGTCAGCCGCTGGGAGAGAGGAGTAGGATTTCCAGATATCACCACCATCGAGCCGCTGGCTCAGGCGTTGGGGGTGGAGGTGTTGGAGCTGATGCATGCGCAGAGGTTGAAAAAGCCGGATAACAGCAATTCCGAAACCGAGCAGGCGGTGCACGATATTTTACAATTAGCACAAGAACAGCGGCGGCAGGAAAGAAAAAAGATTGCCTTGCTGCTGGCTGGGGTGCTGACGGCCCTTCTGCTTCTTCTGGTGCTGGATGTTCTTGACTGGCAGTGGGAAGCGATTCTGTTTACCGGGCTGGGGGTTATCCTCCCGTTGTTTTGTGCCGGTGGAGCGCCGGTGCTGCTGCTGTATGGCCTTTACCGAAGGGCACAAGGAAAATCTGTCCGGTTTTGCTTTGCAGCGGCGTTAGGGCTCTGTCTCCTTTTACTGTTGTTTGTGGGAGGTCTTTTTCTAATCGGTGCGCTGGGGCTTGGCCCGGTTCCAAACTAAAAAGAGAAAAAGCAGGCCGCTGCGGGATCTTCCGCAGCGGCCTGCTTTGCTTTAAGCGATTGAGGTTAGTCCGATGACAAACACCAGGAGTGCAAGCAGCGGGATAATGGTCCAGGAGGCGTAGCGGCCGAAGATCTCCCAGTCGGAGGGCTCGGCGCGGTCGGGGTCGCGGATCTGGAAGGAAAGGGAAAGGTAGAACAGCTCGTCCACAAAGAGGATGGAGACTGCGGTCCCAATACAGAGCAGCATCCCGCAAAACCACCCTGTCCAGTCCCCTTTGTGGGTGAGCGCGGGGCCGGAGAGCAGATTTAAAACAGTGCTGACCGAGGGCTCCAACGGGTCGACAGGCTCGCCCGATCCGTCAATCATGACTCCGCTCGAAAGGATTGCTGTAACGCCGAAATTTTCAATGCTGCCGTCCTCATTGTAGAGCCACAGCAATCCCCCCTGATCGAGCGCCGCGCCGCGAAAGAGCAGCTCGTCCCCGCAGTACACCTCCAGCCCAACCGCGTCGCTGCCAAGCTGGCTGTCCTGCGGGATGGCCGTTTCGTCCTCCCGCACCGTATAGGGGCCATAGAATTTGTCCCCATGCTGAAAGGTCACTTCCCCCTCCGAGACGGTGAAGGAGGCAGCTTCACCGTCGATTCTGCCCGAGTAGACCATCCCAGTCTCCGTCGCCTCCGGCAGCAGGATGGTGTCCTCATAGAGCAGGCCCTCGCGGGAGATGGTGACGGGGTAGAGGATGGTGAAGAGCAGGGCTATCATCAGAAGGAAGAGCAGGACAATTTTCTGGTAGGGGGTCAGCGCGCGGATTCTTTGCATTTTTACCTCCTTCGGAAAATACGTTTCAGCACAAGGCAGACAGCGACGGCAATCGCGGTGGCGATTCCAGAAAGCTGGATGCTGAGGTACCAGGGAGCGGACATCGCCGCGTAGAAATCGGGGCGCGCCTGGTAGTCCCAGTAGCGGTAAAGGCTGCCCGCCAGAAAGGCCACAATCAAAATGCCGATGATGCAGTTGAGAATGATGTTCAGCGTCCGGTGTTGTTTCATCTTTTCCACCTCACAGAAGGTCTAACATTAATGGCTTGCTTTACTGCTGTACAAAGGAGAGAATTGCCTGCCGCAGCGGTTCCTCGGAGCAGTCGGGCAGCTTGCCGCAGCACAGCTCCTGGTTGCCGCCGCCCTTGCCGTTTAGGGCCTTGTTGAGCGACTGGCACAGCGCGCGCAGGTCGCAGGCGGCGTCCGCCGAGCGGCACAGCGCGTAGGAGGTCACGTCGTTCTGGCTGCTGAACAGCGCGCCCACCGTCTGCGGATGGGCGGCAATCTGCGCGGCGAAGGTTTTGAGCTCGTCGGCGGAAAGGGTGTCGTCGGTGACAAAGATCAGCCTGTCGCTGCCAAACGGTTCGGCCTTGGCGGCCAGGTCCTTGGCCAGCAGCGAGAAGAGCTGGCGGTTCTTGGCGGCGAGCGCCTGCTTTTTCTCGCTGAGCTCGGCTTTGAGCTTTTCGACGTTGCCCAAGGCCTCCTGCGGCTTGCAGGAGAGGGCGGCGCAGACCGATTTGATCTCCTGGCAGCGGTCGGCGACAAAGCGGAGCGCCGCTGCCCCGCACAGGAAGCTGACGCGGGTGCCGCCCTTGTAGCGCTGGGTGTCGGTGATCTTTAACAGTCCAATCTCGCCGGTGCGGGCGACGTGGGTGCCGCAGCAGCCGCACCAGTCGCAGTCCTGCACCTCGACCACCCGCAGGTGCTCCACCTCCGGCTTTTTGCGCAGCGGCAGCTTCTGCAGCGTCTCAGCGTCCGGGTAGCCCACGAAGACCGGCCGGTTTTCATAGAGGATGCGGTTGACCTTCTCCTCAATCTGGCGGGCTGTGGCGGGGCTCAGCTCCCCGTCCAGGTCGATGGTGTTCACCTCGTGCCCCATGTGGAAGCCGACGTTGTGCAGCTTAAGTTCCGAGAAGATGACGCCGGAGAGGATGTGCTCCCCGCTGTGAATCTGCATGTTGGCAAAGCGCTTTTCAAAGTCGATCTGCCCCTCAGCGGTTTCCCCGACCGGGAGCGGACGGTCGCACAGGTGGAAGATTTGCTCGCCCTGCTCATAGGTGTACAGGACGTTGGCGGTCTGCTCCCCGCAGCGCAGGGTGCCGACGTCGGCCGGCTGGCCGCCGCCCTCGGGGAAAAAGCAGGTTTCGCTGAGTTCCACCGCAAAGCCGGCAAAGCCGTTTTTCTTGGCCTCCTCGCAGGAAAGGACGGTGGCGGTGCAGCTCTTGACATAGCTGTCCAGGTCAAACAGTTTTTTGGTCATGGCGCACTTCCTTCCCCTATTACTTGGCTGCCGGCAAAAAGCCGATTTTCTTGTAAACCTTGTCCAGGGTGCGCTGGGAGATGGCGCGGGCCTTCTCGGCGCCCTCGCGGTAGCAGCTTTCCAGATAGCCCTTGTCGGCCATCAGGCGTTCGTACTCCTCGCGGATGGGGCGCAGCTCCTCGGCCACCGCCTCGCCGACGGCCATTTTGAAGTCGCCGTAGCCGCGGCCCGCAAACTCCTGCTGAATCTCGTCGAAGCTCTTGCCGGTGACGGCGCTGTAGATGCTCATCAGGTTGTTGATGCCGTCCTTGCCCTCGCGGTAGACGACCTCGGCCTCCGAGTCGGTGACGGCGCTCTTAAACTTTTTGATGATGCTGTCCTTCGGGTCGAGCAGAAAGACGGTTGCCTTGACATTCTCGTCCGACTTGGACATTTTCTTGGTCGGGTCGGCCAGCGACATGATGCGGGCAGAGGTCTTAGGGATGTAGGCCTCCGGCAGGCGGAAGGTGTTGCCGTACAGGCCGTTGAAGCGGATGGCGATGTCGCGGGTCAGCTCTAGGTGCTGCTTCTGGTCCGCGCCGACCGGAACCAGGTCGGTCTGGTAAAGCAGGATGTCGGCTGCCATCAGCGACGGGTAGGTAAACAGGCCGGCGTTGATGTTGTCGGCGTGCTTGGCGGATTTGTCCTTAAACTGGGTCATGCGGGAGAGCTCGCCGAACTGGGTGTAGCAGTTGAGCACCCAGGCTAGCTCCGCGTGGGTGCTGACGTGGCTCTGGATGAAGGTGATGCTCTTTTTGGGGTCGATGCCGCAGGCCAGCATCAGCGCATAGGCCGAGAGGGTGTGCGCCTTGAGCTCCTTCGGGTCCTGGCGAACGGTGATGGCGTGCTGGTTGACGATGCAGTAGGCGCAGTTGTACTCGTCCTGCAACGGGCCCCAGTTTTTGACCGCGCCCAGGTAGTTGCCCAGGGTGAATGCGCCGCTGGTCGGCTGGATGCCGGAGAAGATGACCTTTTTGCGCTCCGGTTTGACTTCGGTGTTGGGGGTGAGATTCTGGTTTTCCATGTTGTGCTCCTTCTTTCTAAGTAGTGATGATGACGCATGTGCGGCCGGTGAGCAGAGGGTGCGCCAAAAAAGAAAAGCTCTTGTCTCTATTTTCCGGCAAAAATTGCCGGAAAACAGGGACAAGAGCTTTTTTCTCCTGCGGTGCCACCCATCTTGGTTTTGCGTTCCCGCAAAACCCGCCTTGTGGAAATCGGGATTGCTCCGAATTTCCGCTGCCGGATAACGGTGCAGCAGCCGTCGGCGCCTACTGCAAACAAAGGTCTGGTTCGGGCCGCCCTCGTAAGGCCATTCAAAACAGCCGCTGCCGCCGCGCTTTCACCTTGCCGCGGCTCTCTGCAGGACAGGTCGTGCTGTTTTTACTTTTCTTACTCATCGGTTTCGCTGTGAAATTTAAGTTTATGATACTCCAAAGCGCCCAAAAAGTCAACACTGTATTCCAAAATGGATAAATTGGGCGGGAAATAACAAAATGGGAAGGATTGTCAGGGCGGATGTAGGAAAGGGGAAAAGGCTGTCCAACACTTTTCAGGAAGGGGCAGGATTCGATCAATTTACGGTTGTCCATCCGACAATCTATTTTTGCGCACCGTGCTATGATTTGGATAAGGCGGAGCGGTTCAATTTTATTTTGCGAGATCAGTTCGCAAAATAAAAGTTTTGGTCAAGCTTTTTCAAAAGCTTGTGGTTTCCAAAGGCAAAGCCTTTGGTCGCCATGTCACGCTTTTGCTTTGTTTATACAATTGGCTTTGTGTTGCGTGACCCGAAGTTGAACTACGTTCAACTTCCCGGGTTTGTAGAAAAACGGGCGAAATACCTTATCGTCAGGCGCCAAGTCGTGCTTAAACGTTCTGCTGTATTTTACTTTTGTCTTGCACGACATAAAATTGAACAAAGTTCAATTTCCCTAGTTTGTGCGGGGCTTTTGCAAGAGAAAAGCCCCCTAGATAAGCTTCCGATTCGCACAATCCAGAAAAACCTCCCAGTGGGAGATTTTTCTGCTGTAGAAGAAAAAGCCTCGTGAGCATGCGGTTCGTCAGGGAGACAGCGCAGCGACGCTCCCCTTTCACCAGAACAAAAAGGACAAGCTCCCACCAACCGATCAAGTTAGAACAAAAACAGTTTTATAACCCCCAATATTGTAAAATCCACGGCGGCTTGCAAAAAGCCGCCGTGCGGCAATCGCAACCCAAGAAAAAGAAAAGGGAGGATGTGCAAATGAAAAACAGAACGGATTTTGTAAGCGTTGGAGTAAAGGAACAGCTGGTGCAGGCGGTGCGCAACCAGTGGGAAGCGGCGCGCGCGGTGTTGTGGGCGCTGCTGGGCCTGGTGGTGGGGCTGGGCAACATGATGCTGGAGATTTCCCCCTTCGGTGCGGCGCTGTGTGCGGCGGTTCCGCTCAAAAATCTGATCCCGGCGGCGCTGGGCAGCGCGGTGGGCAGTCTGCTGCTCTCCGGGCTGGTGGGAGGAAACTTCACCATCAAGTACGCGGCGGCCATCCTTCTGATTGCGGTGGTGCGCCGCATGGGGCGCGAACAGCTGCAGCGCTGGTCGGATTACCGCCCGCTGGTGTCGGCGGCGCTGGCCTTTTTTGGCCTGCTGCTGCCAACCGCGGCGATGCTGCTGGCCCAGCCGTTTTCGGCCTACAAATTGGTGCTGGCATTGGCCGAGGCGACAGTGGCGGGGGCCTGCGCCTACTTTCTGGACCGCAGCCTGCGGGCCTTCTCGCTGGGGCAGGGGCTGTTCACCCTCACCCGCGCCGACTTTATCAGCGTGGTGCTGACCGCCTGCATCGTGGTGGTCTCGCTGAGCAACATCACCTTCGGCGGCATCTCGTTTGGCAGATTGCTGGCGGCGGCATTGGTGCTGCTGTGCGCCCTGCTGGGCGGCGAGCGTTGGGGAGCCATCGCGGGCATCGTCTGCGGTACGGCGGTCAGCCTGGCGCTGTTCCCAAAGGTGCAGCTGTTGGGGATCTACGCGCTGGCGGGGCTGGCGGCGGGGGTCTTTTCCAGCCTGGGCAAATTTGGCTGCGCAGGGGCCTACGCCATGACCTTCGGGGCGATGTGCGTCATCACCGCCCCGGCCCCGGTGCTGCCGCTGCTGTACGAGACGCTGATCTGCACCGTCGGGCTGATGCTGCTGCCCGACCGGGTGCTGGGCGCCCTGCACGCCAAGGTGCTGCGCCAGCCGGAGGACCTGTCCGGCAAGAGCGTGCGCCAGCTGATGCTGGAGCGGCTGGGGGAGGCTTCCCAGGCGCTGCGGGAGATTGCCCGCACCACCCAGGCGGTCTCGCAGCGGCTGGACAAGGCCAGAGCGGGGAGTTTAGAACAGGTCTACGACAACGCGGTGGACGCGGTCTGCCTAAAGTGTGGTCTGAAAACCCGCTGCTGGCAGCAGGAGTACAGCGACACCGCCAACGTCTTCAACCACCTGACCCCGGTGCTGCGGCAGAACGGCAGCGTGTGCGAGGAGGACTTCATCTACCCGCTCTCGGCGCGGTGTACCCGGCGCGCGCAGCTGGCCCAGCAGGTGAATGCCGGGTATCAGGAGCTGACCAGGAAGGAGGGGATGAGCCGCAAGGTGGCGCGGGTGCGCTCGGTGGTCACCGACCAGTTTGAAGGTCTGGGCGAGCTGCTGGAAGGGCTGTCCCGGGAGCTGTGCAGCATCGGCGGATATGAGGAGCGCACGGCGGCGCGGGTGCAGGAATATCTGGAGCAGGAACGCTGTCCGGCCAAACACAGCGACTGCTACCGCGACCAGGAGGGAAGAATCTTTGTGCGGATCGACCTTGCGCCCTATCGGGTGGCGCGGCTGGACCTTGCGCGGATGGCCAAGGAGCTTTCTCAGGTGTGCGGCTGCGACTTTGACCTGCCGCAGAAAACCGAGCGCACCGAGCCCAACGCCGCCGGGGAGCAGGAGCGGTTGATTCGCCTGAGCTTCCGGGAGAAGGCGGCCTATCAGGCCGAGTACGCCTGCTCCCAGCACATCTGTCAGGGCTGCAGGCTGTGCGGCGACGCCTGGCAGGGCTTCACCGACCAGCGTTCGGTGGCGCACATCGTCCTCTCGGACGGGATGGGCAGCGGGACAGCGGCGGCGGTGGATTCCAACATGACCGTCTCGCTGATCGTCAAGCTCATCGAGGCCGGGGTGGACTATACGGCGGCGCTCAAGATTGTCAATTCGGCGCTGCTGGTCAAGTCCGGGGAGGAGTCGCTCTCGACGGTGGACATCGCCGCTGTCAACCTCTACACCGGACAGGCCCACTTTTACAAGGCGGGGGCTGCCCCCACCTTTATCCGCCGGGGCAACCGGACGGGGATGGTCGAATCGACCTCTCTGCCGGCAGGCATTTTGACCGCGGTGGAGTTTGAAAAGAGCAGCGTCCAGTTGCGGGACGGGGACCTGATTGTGATGGTGTCCGACGGGGCGACCGCCTGCGGCAGCGAGTGGATTGGGGCGGTGATCGACCACTTTGCCCCCGACGGCGACCTGCAGGCGCTGTGCGACGACATCGCCTCCACCGCCCGCCTGCGCCGCAACGACAACCACGACGACGACATCACCGTGGCCGCCTGCCGGATTCAAAAGAGTGAGATTGGGATTGCATAAAAAAACCGCCCCGCGCCAAAGTCCGGCGCGGGGCGGATTTGCTAGTGCGGCATCTGAATCCAGAAAGCATAAAGAGAAACTACTGCAACGAACAGGGAAAGGAGCAAGTTGAATTGCTTATGCCATCCCAATTTTTGACCGGAATTTTTTCGGAGTTCCCAACAATCCCCCAGAAAAATCCAAAGGCAAAGCATACTCGTAAGAAGGTATGAATAATAATCGGGAAGCCAATGGCAGTGTAAGAAAAGCAAAAACAATCCGACAACGCCCCATGGAAGAATGGAAGCGAATTTTTTCGGCATGGGAAACTCTTTCCTTTCGAGCAGGCACTACTGGTGCATTTGCACCCAGAAGGCGATGAAGGACAGCGGGATGAGAAGGACCTTGCCGACGAGCAGGGCAATTTCCACCTTTGTCTTTTTCTCCTGCGGGTTTGCGCGCCAGTGAAGGAGATCGGGAATCACCCAAATCAGGTAGGAAATCCCGATAAACAACCAAAGAAAATAGGAGGGAATCCAATCGGTGAACACGGTGAAGCAGGCAAGCAGGAGCAGGAAGAGATCGAGGGCTAAAAGCAGGATTTTCATAAAAGCACTCCTCTATAAAAATGGATTGTTACAGCGTATTCCAAAAAATATACAGCAAAGCAAAGACGGCCAATGGGTCTCCAATTAGTTCAAAAATGTGCAGCTTGCGTAAGGGCTGACCGGGATTTTGACGCCAGAGGAAAAGAACCTTCGTCCAATTTGCCAAAAGCATAGCGGCAGCAACGAGGGAGGTAAAATTTTCGGACAGGTGATCGGTTCCAATCAGCAGGATACCTGCCAACCCGCCAATCAGCAAAATCCAGGAAATAAAATTGAACAGCTTCGACACAGCAAGGCCCTCCTTTCAGGGGCAACGCAGGTAGGAGTTGGGGCGTAGGAAAGAGACTTTTTCTGATGCAGGGAGCTTTTTTGTTTTCTCATCATCAAAATATCCGACACCTTTATTATAGCATCCCCCGCCGCTCAAAACCATCGACGAAACCGACAGAGTTTGCCAACCGTTTCGCACCATTCCGACAAAAAAGAAGGCCCCCGCGCAGCGGAAGGCCCTCCGGTCAATCAGAAAGAAGCTGTGTCAAAAAGCGTTAGGCAAAAAGGGCCATCCCCAGCGTGACGAGGGAGAGCACCAGCCCCAGGCAGCAGAAGCAGAACAGGCCGAGCCAGAATTTGCGGCCGGTGGTTCTCCATGCCCAGAAGGTCCAGACGGGCAGCAGGATGTTGACCGCAAGGCTGAACAGCTGCGAGACCGGTTCCGGGAACAGGCCGGTGAAGGCGTTCACCAACACCAGAATGAGGGCGATGACAAAGATGATGAGCCAGACAAGCTGGGTGGATTTTTTCATGTGTTTTCCTCCTGTCTTGATGGGCGGCATGGGTTAAACCAGCAGGATGGCGATCTGCAGCAGGATGACGATGGCGCACAGGCCGATCAGCACCAGCGAGATTTTGCGCCGGTCCTCCCGCCACTCCAAAAATTCCACAATGCCGAAAACAAGAAAGGAGATCATGCTGACGGCGGCATTGACGGTGTCGGGAATCCAGCTGGTGAACAGGCGCAGTACCAGCACAATGAGCAGCAAAGCCCAAAAGATGCACAAAACAATCGCTCTGCTTTTTTTCATAAGTCACATTCCTTCCGGTGATAGATTTGGTTGAGGGGTTCCATCGGTTATTATAACACCTTCGCAAGAAAAAAGCCAGAGTGAAATTTGCCGAAAAAGCGGGCGAGGGATATTTGGTGAGAAAAAAGGAGCGGGGGTCATTCCAGCCGGAATGGCCCCCGCTCCTTTATGAGGTTCATTGTCATTGAGCCGTTAGTGATGGGTAGGGATTGAAGAAGAATTTGCGAAGGACGGTTGGGAGTTTTGTACAGCTGCGCATCGTATGTTCACAGGGCTTTTGGCTCTGCAGCAGCAAAATCTCCCACTGGGAGGTTTTGCTGGGCTATACAAAATGGGAGTTTCCAAGGGGGCTTTTCTCTTACAAAAGCCCCCTCTTTTGAAAGCTGATTTTCAGCTTTCAAAATTCACCCGCAAAGGTGCCTGACGAGAAAGGATTTCGCCCGCTGCGGCGTGCAACCAAAGGCTTTGCCTTTGGAAACCACAGCCTTTTGAAAAAGGCTGGCGAAAACTTTATTTTTGTTCCGCACAAACCCGGTGCCGCGAGGTAGAAACCAAAGCTCCCGCCAAACCAATACGCGAATTGGGCGCGGGCTCAGCCCGCCGCCGTGGATTGGGTCCAGACTCAGCCTGGGTGCCGCGAGGTAGAAGCCAAGACTCCCACCAAACCAATACGCGAATTGGGTGCAGGCTCAGCCTGCCTATTCTTCTTCGGAGAATTTCTTAGCGTCTTCGATGACCTTCGCTTCCAGGTTGGAAGGCAGCTGCTCGTAGCGGGCAAAGTCGAAGGTGAAATAACCGCGGCCCTGGGTCAGCGAACGGGTTGCGGTGGCAAAGTCGGCCATCTCGCTCATCGGTACGTCTGCCTCAATCTCCTGCAGGCCGTCGGTGGATGGGTTCATGCCCAGCACTCTGCCGCGGCGCTTGTTCAGGTCGCCGATGATGTCGCCGGTGTTGGAATCCGGAACGTAAACCTTCAGGTTGCCGATTGGCTCCAGCAGAACCGGGGAAGCCTGCGGCATGCCGGCCTTGTAAGCCAGGGAAGCTGCCATCTTGAAGGACATCTCCGAGGAGTCTACCGGGTGGTAGGAACCGTCCACCAGCGTCGCCTTCAGGCCGACAACCGGGTATCCGGCCAGCACACCGTGTTTGACGCAGTCCTGCAGGCCCTTTTCAACCGCCGGGAAGAAGGATTTTGGAACCGCGCCGCCGAATACCTTCTCCTCAAAGACGAGGTCGTCGCCGACGGTCGGCTCAAACTCAATCCAAACGTCGCCGAACTGGCCGTGACCGCCGGACTGTTTCTTGTGTTTGCCCTGTACCTTGACCTTCTTGCGGATGGTCTCGCGGTATGGAACGCGCGGAACCTCCAGCGAAACGGATACGCCAAATTTATTTTTCAGTTTGGAAACCAGCACATCCAGATGCTGCTCGCCCAAGCCGGTGATGACCTGCTGGTGGGTTTCCGCGTTGTTTTCGTAAGCGATGGTCGGGTCCTCTTCGATCAGTCTCTGCAGCGAGGAAGCAACCTTGGCCTCGTCGCCCTTGGCCTGCGGCTTGATGGCCATGCTCAGGCAGGGACGCGGGAAGTTGATCGGGTCAAAGCTGACCACCTTCTTCGGGTCGCACAGGGTGTCGCCGGTCTGGGTGGCGGTGAGCTTGGTGACCGCGCCGATATCGCCGGCGGTGATGTAAGCGGTGTCCTCCTGCTTTTTGCCGATGACATAGATGATCTTGCCCAGCTTTTCCTGCTGGCCGGTGCGCGCGTTGACGACCGGAGCGTCGGAGGAAAGCTTGCCGGAGATGACCTTGACATAGGACAGCTTGCCGACAAACGGGTCAGCTACGGTTTTAAAGACGTAGGCTGCCAGCGGAGCTTCGTCGGTGCAGTCGATCTCAACCGGCTCGCCCTCTGCGTCGACAGCAACCTCGCCGCCCTTTTCCCATGGGGATGGCAGCAGGTCGACAATGCAGTCCAGCAGCATGTCGATGCCCTGCAGATTGGAGCTGCAGCCGCACAGTACCGGGGAGATCGAGCCGTTGGTGACGCCGGTGTGGACGCCGCGGATGATCTCGTCGCGGGTGAACTGTTCGCCGGAGAAGTATTTTTCAAACAGCGCCTCATCGGTTTCGGCAACCGCTTCGGAGACAGCGGCGGTCAGACCGTCCAGACGGTGACCGAAGTCCGGCATGTCGACCTCGTGCGGCTCGCCCTTTTCGTCATAGGTGTAGGCCTTCATGTCGATGAGGTTGATGTAGGATTGAACCTTTTGATCTTCAACATATGGAACAACGATCGGACATACTGTCGGACCGAAGGTAGCTTTCAATTCTTCAAAGACCTTGTAAAAGTCGGAGTGCTCCACATCCAGCTTGCTGACAAAGAACATGGTCGCCTTGGAGGCGTCCTTGGCCATCTTGTAGGCCTTCTCGGTGCCGACGTCGACGCCGGACTTGCCGGATACGGTGATGAGCAGGCTCTCCACGGCGCGCGCGCCTTCAGCGGCCTCGCCGGCAAAGTCGAACAATCCTGGAGTGTCGATCAGGTTGATCTTGGTGCTGCCCCAGGCAAACGGAGCAATCGAGGTGGAGACGGATACCTGGCGCTTGATCTCCTCCGGATCAAAGTCGCAGACGGTATTTCCTTCCGAGATTTTTCCCAATCTATCGCTGGCGCCTGCTTTAAACAGCAGGGCCTCTGCTAATGAAGTCTTTCCCGAGTCACTGTGACCGGTCAAAGCAATGTTTCGAATCCTTCCTGCAAGATATTGTTTCATAGCGGTGTCGCCCCTTTCAAGTTCCCGCTCTGACGGCGGGATCACTATTCAATTATAACAATTTTTCCGCCCGTTTTCAATATAAAAATGTAGAGTTTACACGATTTTCATAGAGAATAAAAGGGCTCTGTCTTATACAACTTCCACAAAGTTCCCGGCTTTTTTCTACAAAAAACGGCCCCCGATATGGAAAAAGTGCACCGAAAAAACCTCCGCTTTCGGCAAAAAAGCGCAGCCAAAGCGGCTGCGCTTTTTTGGTGGTGAATCGTGTCGTCCTGATAAAAAGGGGAATCATCAGGTTGAAAAGAAGGACGGTGCGGATGAATTGCCGTCCATTTTTATAAACGCCGCGCCCGGAAAAAACGCTACACCTCACCGGGAATATTCACGAATTATTTACATGTCAGAAAAATGGCAGGTTGTGCTGGAACTATGGCGGGCGGTGTGCTATGATAAGGAAAAAAGCGAGAGGGGAATGCAGATGAATTCACAACAGAGAAGGCAGCAGCTTTTGGTTCTGCTGCGGCAGAACAGCGGGCCGGTGAGCGCAACCGCCATCGCCAAGGAATTCGGCGTCAGTCGGCAGATCATTGTGGGGGATGTGGCGCTGCTGCGGGCGGCAGGGGAACAGATCTCCGCCACGCCGCGCGGCTATGTGCTCAAGCAGGAGCAGAACCTGCAGACCAGGACCATTGCCTGCCGCCACGACGACGAGCACCTGCTGCAGGAGCTGTACATCGCGGTGGATAACGGCTGCGCGGTGCTGGATGTGACGGTGGAGCACCCGATCTATGGGCAGATTTCCGGCCAGCTGCAGGTGTTTTCCCGCTATGACGCCGACCAGTTTTACCACAAGCTCACCACCACCAACGCCCCGCCGCTGTGCGCGCTGACCGGCGGCGTGCACCTGCACACCATCCAGTTCCAGCACGAGGAGGACTTTGAGCGGGTGGTCAGCCGCCTGCGGGAGGAAGGAATCCTCTTTTCCGAGTAGCCCTATTCCTCTGCCTGCGCAAAGCCCATCACGAGCAGCAGTTCCTTTGCGCGCTCGAACGCCTCGGGCGCGACGAAGATTTGCTCCCCTTCAAAGGAGTTGCCCTGATAGAGGTTGAGCAGCCCCGCCGCACCAAGGTCGCGCTTGACGGCAGGGATGTTGTTTTCGCGCAGCGCCGCCATCAGCATCTCGGCGGTGAAGTTGTCCGGCGCGGTGTAGAGCAGAAGCATCTGGTAGGTCATGATGAAGCCTCCTTTGTGAAAAGCAAAACCAGGAAGGAAAAATCAGGAGCGGCCGGGAAACGCCCCTGGCTGTTTTCTTTATTATAACATACTCGACGAAATGCAGGCAACCGGGAAAAATGGGCTTGTCTCCGAATAAAAAATTGCCTATAATAAAAGAAAAGAAAAATCCCCCAAAACAAAAGGGGCATCAAAAGACAAAGAAGGGAAGCGGATCCACTATGAAACATATTCTGCTGATCGCCACCGGCGGCACCATCGCCTCCAAGAGCACCGAGAACGGTCTGGCACCGCAGATTTCCTCCGAGGAGATGCTGGACTATGTGCCGGCGGCGCGGGAGTTCTGCACCATCGACGCGGTCCAGATCCTCAACATCGACTCGACTAACCTGCAGCCGGAGCACTGGCTGCTGATGGCCCGTACCGTGCGGGAAAACTACGACAAATATGATGGCTTTGTCATCTGCCACGGCACCGATACCATGGCCTATACCTCGTCGGCGCTGTCCTACCTGATTCAGAATTCGCCCAAGCCGATCATCATCACCGGCGCGCAGAAGCCAATCTCGATGGAGGTCACCGACGCCAAGACAAACCTGCTCGACTCGCTGCGCTTTGCCGCCTGCCCGGACGCGCATGGGGTCTGCATCGTCTTTAACGGCAAGGTCATCGCCGGCACCCGCGCCAAAAAGGTGCACTCCAAGAGCTTCAATGCCTTCGACAGCATCAATTTCCCGGCGCTGGCCACCATCCGCAACAATCAGATTGTGCACTACATCAAGGAGAGCTGCCCCTGCTCCTACCCTGCCTTCTACACCGACATCAACCCCAGGGTCTGCCTGATCAAGCTGATCCCCGGCATGGACCCTGAGCTGCTGACCTGGGTGGGCGAGCACTATGACGCGGTGATCATCGAGAGCTACGGCGTGGGCGGCCTGCCCAGCGGCGAGCACCGGGACTTTTTGTCCGAGGTGGACAAGCTGATTGCCGACGGCAAGATTGTGGTGATGACCACCCAGGTTATGTACGAGGGCAGCGACATGGAGGTCTATGAGGTCGGCCACGTCGCCAAGGAGCGGTACGGCCTGATCGAGTCCTACGATATGACGCTGGAGGCCACCGTCACCAAGCTGATGTGGATCATGGCCCAGACCAAGGACCCGCAGCGCATCAAGGCGATGTTCTACACCACCATCAACCACGACATCCTGTTCCAGTAAGGGAGAGCGGGATGGAAGATTGGATGAATCGCTGCACCCTCTGCCCGCGGCGGTGCGGGGCGGACCGCACCGTCTCGGTGGGGCGCTGCGGAGTGGGGGAGCAGGTGCGGCTGGCGCGCGCGGCGCTGCACTTCTGGGAGGAGCCGTGCGTCAGCGGGGAGGAAGGCTCGGGGACGGTGTTCTTCTCGGGCTGTTCCTTGGGCTGTGTGTTCTGCCAGAACTACCAGATCAGCGCCGGGCATTTCGGCAGGGACATCCCGGTCGAGCGGCTGGCCGAAATCTTTCTGGAGCTGCAGGAGCAGAAGGCCAACAACATCAACCTCGTCACCGGCGGGCACTATATCCCGCAGATTGTCCGGGCGCTGGACCTGGTGCGGGGCAAGCTGCATATCCCGGTGGTTTACAACAGCAGCGGCTACGAGACGGTGGAGGCGCTGCGGATGCTCAAAGGCTATGTGGACGTCTACCTGCCCGATTTAAAATACCGCTCCCCCGAGCGGGGAGCGCGCTATTCCCACGCGCCGGATTACTTTGCGGTGGCGAGCAAGGCTATTTTGGAGATGTTTGACCAGGTGGGGCCGGTGCGGTTTGACGGGCAAGGGATGATTCAGAAGGGGCTGATCGTCCGCCACATGGTGATGCCAAACGGGGTGGAGGACAGCATGGACATCCTGACCTGGATTGCGGATAATCTGCCGCTCGACGACATTCTGGTCAGCGTGATGAGCCAGTACACCCCCTTCTATCGGAGCGGGGAGTATCCCGAGATTAACCGCCGCCTGACGGCGCGGGAGTATGACCGTGTGCTGGACTGGCTGGACTGCATGGGGATCGAGAACGGCTTTGTGCAGGAATTAAGCTCCGCCAAGGAGGAATATACGCCGGACTTTTCGCTGCAGGGAGTGTAGCGGGAGGACGAAGAAATGGGAAGAAAAGCGGTTGTGAAAATAGCCGCTTTTCTTCCCATTATGATTTTGGCTGTGCGCTGAATACGGGAAAAGATACGCGTGGGGAAAGGAGAAAAACGATGAACACACCATTCGGAAAACTGATTGAGAAAAGTGGGTTTGGGACAATTTTTCAGATGGTGGTCTTGGTGAGCGTTGTCTGCGGGGCGCTCATGAACGGCTATGCGGTTGGGCTGCTGCTGGGAAATTTTTGGCTGTCGGGCCCGGTAGCCCTTGCCTATGCGGCCCTGGGCGTTTTGGTGCTGATGCAGCAGAAGGTGATGGAAAAATGGATCAACCGCCGGTTTGAGACGGCGATGGGGTTTGTTTCCTGTTTCATGATCTATGATTTTATGATTCTGCTGGTGTGGGGCATTTTGGCGCTGGCGTTTTCGGTCTCCCAGAGGGGGAACGCGGTGGGCATCATCGGCTCCGATATTCTGGCAGCTTTGGTGGTCGCGGTGGGGTACTGGCACACCAGGACCATCCGCACCCCCTCCTACTCGATCGATCTGGGCCTGGGGGAAGATTATCGAATTGTTTTGCTCAGCGACATCCATCTCGGCGTCTTTGTCGGGGAGAAGCATGTGCGCCGCATGGTCGAGACGGTGAACCAACTCGACGCGGACCTGGTTGTCATCAGCGGGGACATCATCGACGTCAACAACCACATCCTCGCGGACAGTCAGGAGCTCTCCAAAATCAGCGCGTTGCTGCGCGGGATGAAGGCTAGGGAGGGCATCTATGCGGCGCTGGGCAACCACGACCCGAGCGTGGAGAACGCAGTTTTCCGCCGCTTTTTGCAGGATGCCCATATCCGCCTGCTGCACAATGAGGCCGTGCAGCTCTCCTGCATCAACCTGATCGGGAGAAGCGATGAGCGACGCAACCACCGCTGCCCCATCGGGGAGTTTGCGGAGCAGATTGACCGGTCGATGCCGGTTGTGGTGCTGGATCACGACCCCGGCAAGATACCGGAGGCGGTCGCGTTTGGGGCGGACCTGGTGCTGTGCGGCCACACGCACAAGGGACAGTTTTTCCCGGTGACCTATTTGACCAAATGGGCCAACGGCAAGCACTACTTTTACGGGCACGAGGTGTTTGGCAAGACGCACGCGGTTATCTGCGCGGGGACAGGATTTTTCCAGCTGCCGGTCCGCCTGGGCACCGACAACGAGGCCGCCGACATCCATCTTAGCTGAGGCTGGTCCGCACCAGCGGATGGAATAAAAAATGGAGGCGGCAGCGGGAAGATGACGTTCACAGAACACATTCCAGAGAAGAAGGAGGAGAGCAAAGATGAACACGCCGACAATTGAAACCGAAAGGCTGATTCTGAGAAAATTTACCCTGGATGATCTGGAGGCGATCTATCAGATTTACAGCGACGAGGAGGTGAACCGCTTCCTGCCGTGGTTCCCGCTGAGAAACAGGGAGCAGGCAAGGCGGCTGTTTGAGGAAAAATATGCGGCCCTGTATGCCATGCCGTGGGCCTGTGCCTATGCGATCTGCCTGAAACAGGACAACCTCCCGATCGGCTACATCCAGGTTGGAATGGAGGAGCCCCACGACCTGGGCTACGGCCTGCGCAGGGAGTTTTGGCATCGGGGCATTGTGACCGAAGCCGCAAAAGCGGTGGCGGCAAAGCTGAAACAGGCCGGCCTGTCCTACCTCACGGCGACGCACGACCAAAACAATCCCCGCAGCGGCGGCGTGATGCAAAATATCGGCATGCGGTACTGCTACTCCTATCAGGAGCAGTGGCAGCCAAAGGACATCCTGGTCACCTTCCGGCTGTACCAGCTGAATCTGGACGGCCGGGAGGAGCGGGTTTATCGAAAATATTGGGATAATTCCGTGGTGCACTTTGTGGAAAAGCTCTGACCGGTGCAGAGCAAAAAAAGGGCGGCGGCACATCGTGCCGCCGCCCTTTATCTGTATCGGATTAGAGGCTGTTAAGCGTGTCGATATATTTCTGCTTTGGCTGTACGCCGATCAGGCGCTCCTTCTCCACGCCGTCCACGAAGAAGATGACGGTCGGGATGCTCATGACGCGGAACTGCGAGGCAATGGCTTTGTTGTCGTCGACGTTGACCTTGGCGACGGTCGCCTTGCCGGCAAGCTCCTCGCCCAGCTCGTCGATGACCGGGAGCAGCGACTGGCACGGCATGCACCATGGCGCCCAAAAATCGACCATCACTTTGCCGCTGGAAACGGTCTGGTTAAAGTTGTCTGTATTCAAATGTAATACTGCCATAAAATGTTCCTCCTTCATCGGATCAGAAGAATCTTCTTCTGTATTAATCATACACCTTTTTGGTATTATTGCAAGGGGGTACAGCAATATCTTTACAATTTTTTCATGAAATATTCCCCGCAGGCCGGATGAAAAAAGAGAAGAAAAGAGCGGAAGGAAGATTTTTGAAAAAAGAAGAAAAAACCTATTGACATTTCCAAAAAAACGAGTATAATAATATACGTTGTCAGCAGAGAGACAGCAGACATTGCCCGATTGTGTAAGGGTAGCACGACAGACTCTGACTCTGTTTGTCTGGGTTCAAATCCTAGTCGGGCAGCCATCAAATCCCAATCTGCGGGCACAAATAAAGACCTTCTCACTCAGAAAAAAGGCTGGCAGATGCCAGCCTTTTTTCCTTTTCTCTCGATAAAGGGGAAGAATTTTGCCCGCCGGCATCGTTTGATAAACAGGGAGACAAATTCTAATTTGTACATGCAGACAAAATCATGTACAATAAAAAAGCGACAATATCCGAAAGGGAGATGCTTATGTTTCATCGCTTGAAGCAAACGATCGCAGCGCATCCGGTTGCGCTTGCGCTGATCTTTTTCCTTTTTTATTTTGCGGGATTTTTTGGGCTGGAGCAGCTGATCAGCCAGCCAAAGTACATCATCTACTGCGGGCTGGACAGTCTGATCCCCTTTAACGAGTGGTTTATCTTTGCCTATGGCGCCTGGTTTGCGCTCATCCCCTGGGCTCTGATCACCCTGCTCATCCGGGACCGCAGCAGCTATTTTTATCTGTGCGCCGTCATGTTTTCCGGCATGGCCATCAGCTTGCTGCTGTATCTGCTGTTCCCTAACGGTGTGCAGCTGCGTCCCGAGACGATTGCCGGAGACAACATCGCCGCAAGCCTGATGCAGATGGTCTGGGCAGTGGACACCTCCACCAACGTCTGTCCGTCCATCCACGTCTCCACCACCGTTGCCATCTTTCTGGCAGTGCGGCGCAGCCGGATCTGGCAGCGGCGTTCGCTGGTGGTTGGCGGCTGTGGGGTGCTGGCGGCGCTCATCTGCCTGTCCACCGTCTTTTTAAAACAGCATTCGGTCATCGATGTCCTCTGCGGCATCGCGCTGACGCTGGTGCTGCATCTGGTGGTCAGCCGCCTGATGGCGAGCTCTCAGCTCACTCTGCAGAGCGGACAAGCCGAACGGGTCAGCATCTCGCGCGGCTAATCAGTAAAATCAAAACGGCTCCTTCTGGAAAGAAGGAGCCGTTTTTTTATGCCCGGCTGGCGCCGAGACGATGATAGACCACCGAAATAGGCTTGTACAGCCAGATCGAGATGGACAGGTCAACCATGCTGTGAATCACCGAGCCGACGCCGACCAGCAGGAAGATCGAGACAAAGAAGCCCTTGTCGTAGTTTGCCTGCGGCATCGAACCGCTGATGTAAAACGGCAGCACGATCAGCACCTCGCACACCGCGTGCAGCAGGCCAATCAGGAAGGAGAAGCCCAGCGAGGAGCGGATGGTGCGCACCGGCTCGCAGTTGTGCTTCTGCAGGTACCAGGCGCCGATGGTGGCAAAGATGACGTGGGTCAGCGCGCGCAGCACCACCGTCAGCGGGAAGCCGCCCAGCAGAAAGCCCAGCGTGGTGCCCAGCGCCACCGCCGCGGCCATCATGGGGGAGATGAACATCGCGATAAAGACCGGGACATGGCTGGCCAGGGTGAAGGAGGCCGGTTCGATAATGATCTTGATGGGCGAAAACATCGGGATCACAATGCCGATGGCGATCAGCATGCCGGCAAGCGCCAGCTGAAAGGAGTTGGTTTTGCTCTTCATAAAAGGATTCCTCCTCAATCTTTTTTGTTGTCAGGTGTCTTGACACATATCTTCACCCATTATAGCATCGCTTTTGGAAATGTCAAGACGAGAAGGCGGAATTTATGAAAAACGACGAAAATCAAATTTTTCCTCACACTACCACAGTCGTGTATTGACTTTTTGACACGACTGTGGTAGTGTATAAGTAAAGAAACGACTGGAGTCGTGTGAAAGGAGACGACAGCATGGCAATCAAACTGTTTGACTCGGAATTAAAGGTGATGGGGGTCCTCTGGCGCGAGGGCGACTGCACCGCCAAACATATCTCGGACGTGCTGGCCCAGGAGACCGGCTGGAAGATGAACACCACCTATACCCTCATCAAGCGCTGCATCGGCAAGGGTGCCATCGAGCGCACCGAACCCAACTTTATGTGCCGCGCCCTCATCCCCAAGGAGCAGGTGCAGCAGGACGAAACCAGAGAGCTGATCGATAAGATTTATGACGGCTCGGCGGATCAGCTGTTCGCGGCGCTGCTGGGCAGCCAGAAGCTGAGCAGAGAGCAGATTCAGCGGCTGAAGGAACTGGTGGAGAGTTACGAAGTAAAATAGCAAATACAGTTTCGCTTCCTTTTCAAAAGGAAGCGGGTGTCCAGCGGGCAGCGCCTGCTGGTCGCCATGTCACGCTTGCAGCTGGCTGGAGAAATAGGCTCTGCGTTGCGTGACCCGAAGTTGAACGAAGTTCAACTTCCCGGGCTTGTGTGGGGAGTTGCAAGAGAAAACCCCCAGCAAACTTTCCGGCTCTTTCAGGTCAGGCGGCTCTATTGCCGCAAAATCTCCCACTGGGAGGTTTTGCGGGGCTCTACACGTCGGTAGCTCGTCGGGAACTTTTTCTCTTACAAAAAGTTCCCCAATCTTCAAGACAATTTTGTCTTGAAGATTTTCCCTTCAAAAGGCGCTTGAACTGCAAAGAGTTTCGCCCGCTGCGGCGTGCGACCAAAGGCTTTGCCTTTGGAAACCACCACCTTTTGAAAAAGGTGGACGAAAACTTTAATTTGTGAAAAATTACGCAACATGAAAAGAGGTGACCAGGATGGACCTTCTCACGATGAGCATTTCGGCGGCGGTGATGATCGCCGCAATCGTGATCCTGCGGGCGCTGTTGATCGACCGGCTGCCCAAAACAACCTTCCTGATTTTGTGGGCTGTGGTGCTGCTGCGGCTGCTGGTGCCGGTGTCGGTGCCGTCGGCGTGGAGCGTATACTCCCTGCTGCAGCCAAGGCAGCAAGCCATCCAGACAGTGCAGGAGGAGAGCACTGTTTTGCCCCAGGTGGAGCCGGTGGTTTCACAGCCTTCGGCCATCACAACGGAACCTGTAACCCCTGCGGTGGATTCGGCCGCCGGTGAGGCAGAAGAAATCACTGCAACGCCTGCCCGTCAGGAAAGTTCTTCCCCAACAGTGCAGCAGAGCATCCCAACCGAACAGCAGCTGCAGGCAGAAGAAGAAAAAACAAAGCCTGCCATCTCCCTGCCGGTCAGTCCGGCGGCCCTGATCTGGGGAGTCGGTGCGGCGGCGCTGGGACTATATTTTGTGGTCGGCTACTGGCGGGCCACCCGGGAATTTGATATGTCGCTGCCGGTGGAGCATCCGTTCTGCGGCGAGTGGCTGCGGCGGCAAAAGGAGAAGATGCCGCTGCGCCGGCAGATTCGCATCCGGCAGTTTGACCGCATCGGCACGCCGCTGACCTACGGCGTGCGCAGGCCGACCATTCTGCTGCCAAACCAGACGCTGGAGGAGCATCCCAAAACCCTGACCTATATCCTCACCCACGAGTATGTCCACATCCGGCGGTTCGACTGCGTGAGCAAGCTGCTGCTGAGCGCGGCACTCTGCCTGCACTGGTTTAACCCACTGGTCTGGGTGATGTACGTCCTGGCAAACCGCGACCTCGAGCTTTCCTGCGACGAGATGGTGCTGCGGCTGCTGGGAATCGAGAACCGCTCGGCCTACGCGATGGCCCTGCTCGAGATGGAGGAGAAACGCAGCGGCTTCGGCGCGCTGTACAGTGCCTTTGGCAAAAACGCAATTGAGGAAAGGATCGGTGCCATTATGAAGATGAAGAAACGTTCGCTGCTCAGCGCCGTCATGGCGGTGGTGCTGGTGTTCACCCTGACCGCCTGCCTTGCCACCTCACCGGTGGAGGAAGAGACGAGCGCGCCGGCAGCAGAGGAAAAGAATACCATCGAAAGTGAAACTATGTCAGCAATAAGCGACCTTACAGAGGAAGAGAAAAATCAAATTGGCTGGCAGTATCAGCAGAGATGGCTACTGTGGGACTACACGGCATACGGATTTACGTACAACGAGGAAACAGAAAAGTGGCAGTATCAGGGTCAGGATGTCCACGCCTTTCTGGACCCGGAAAAAGATGTCCATTTGTTTAACAACGAACCGGGTCTCAGCTTTCTGGCAACCTATGACGAAAATGGAAAGCTGAGTATCCAGCAGATTACAAAGTTAGCGGCGGACGAGCTGTACAACGAATACTTTGGTTCGCCAGTTCTTTATGACAATCGCGTCGATCTGTACAAAGACAATCCGGACACCATCTTTGTCGGGCAGTGGAGCGAATCTTCTAAACGCTTCAATGCCGATCGCTACCTGGAGTTTGGCGTATCGCTGGACATGGAGAGCAACCTCGTCTACAACAGCGAGCTGGTTCGTTACTTTGTTGATGGCGTCACCCACGACCTCAACGATGGGGACTTCACCCTCGACAGCGACCTTGCAACCCGGCAATCCGAGGAGTGTGTTTATCTGTACGAGTACTATAATCCGGAAGGAACGGTCGACCTGTACACCGTCCACTCGAGAGAAAGAGAAGATTCCCTGGGAGGTCTGTACAGCATTGAGGAGTTCGAACCCTCTGTTCTGGAAGGCAAACAGTTCCAGCTGGTCGACATCAAGGAGCGGGAGGAGCTTAACAGAAAAGTGGAAAATCTGAGCTGGGATGAAATGTTGGAAAAGCTCGACTCGCTCGAAGTGCAGGGCATCACCTATGAAACGATCGGTGAAGGCATCCAGATGTACTACAACGGCTACCCCGTTACTCAATTGACTTATAGGGACAATGAGACACTCGGCTACCAGACTTTCACCTCAGTGAATCCCCCAGAAAGTACAAGAGCGTCGGTTACAGTCAGAGTGAATGTACGGTCTGATGGTGAGGTGCAGATTGAGCAGGGCAAACCGGGCGGCGCGGAGATGTGGAAGGTCGATGGCCGCATCTTTTACGACGAGGAGCAGGGCATCTGGACCTATCAGGATCAGGTGATTCGTTACTTTGTCAACGGCGTGGACGGGCAGTTCCCGACCCTGCTGCAGGAGGACGGAACGGTTAGTGTTCGGGTCATCTACGACGAAAACAACTATATCTCCGGCCTGGAAACCATCCCCAACGAGCAAGCGCAGGCGCTTTGGGAGCAGGCAGAAGCGGCGGACGGTCAGCCCGTGCAGACTGAATCTACTGAGCAGACTGCACAGACGCAGCAGCTTGCCGCCGACACCACAACCGCCGCAGCGCCGATTGCTCCGGTGAAGGAGACAACGATGGTGGAGGATGTGAGCCATGCTGGCGACACCAACAGCCGCAGATATTGGGCGCAGGAAGGCACGCCGGTGACCTGCTCGGTGGCCGGCGAGGTGGTCGCCAGCGGCTGGGAAAGCGGCTATGGCAACCGTGTGCAGGTGCAGGATGCAAGCGGCATCATCTGGACCTACGCGCATCTCAAGGAGATCAGCGCCCAGCAGGGCGATCAGCTGCAGGCGGGTGAGCAGCTCGGCACCGTCGGCCACACCGGCAACGCGGGCAGCCCGACAACCTACTGCCTTGGACTGTATGCCGAGAAGGACGGGCAGGAACTGAATGTGGCGCAGCTGTTTGCAAGAGGAGAAGAAATTTCCCTATAACCCCACCAAGAAAGGAACGGTGCAGTGATGAAGATGAAAAGACCTTTGTTGACGGCCCTTGCCACTGCGGTGCTGGCGGCGGCAGCCACCCTGACTATCTTTGCGGCCTCCCCGAAGGACGAGGCGGCCATTCGCTATCTCGAGCAACAGCCGCTGCCGCTGGATTCGATTATCATGCGCCTGGACGCGCTGGAGCCATACGGCGTCAGCTATGAGCGGGTCGGCGGCGGGCTGCAGATGTATTACAATGGCTACCCCGTCACCCGGATGACCTACTGGGATGCCAACACCGCGCCCGGCCCCGGCTACACCTTTACTTCAATCAACCCGCCGGAGCCGACCAGAGCCTCCATCACCCTGCGCGTCCGCCTTTCCGCCACCGGGGATGTCCACATCGAACAGGGCAAGCCGGGCAGCGCGGAGATGTGGAAGGTCGATGGCCGCATCCTTTACGACGAGGAGCAGGGCGTATGGACCTACCGGGACCAGGTGATTCGCTACTTTGTCAACGGCGTGGACGGGCAGTTCCCGACCCTGCTGCAGGAGGACGGAACGGTCAGCGTACAGGTGACCTACGACCAGAACCATTACGTCACCGGCGTGCAGGAAATCTCCAATGAACAGGCCGCGCAATTGATCGAGCAGGCGCTGGCAAAATAGCCCGTCTTCCATCCGTCATAAAAACAGGAAACAGGAACTGATTACTCACAGAGAAAGGACAGGGATCACGATGAAAAAGAAATTGACCATGATGAGCGTATTGGCAGCCCTGGTGGTAGCGGCGGGAGCGTTCACCGTCTTTGCCGCTTCGCCAAAACAGGAGCCGGTGCCCGGCCTCTCGCAGGAGCCGGCAACCGCCGCCGAGGCAGAGGAAAGTGAGCCGGTTGTCGGCCAGTCCGAGCAGGAGGTGGAACAGTTTATGGTCGGCTACTGGGCCGAGCCGCAGGATTTATATGTAGACGATTACCTCAGCTTTGGCCTGAGCTTTGACAGCCAGGGCAGGCTGCTGTATCAGGGCGAGCTGGTGCGCTTCTTCATCGACGGCGCCACCGAGCAGCCGCACGACGGCAGCTACACCATCGACGACATCCAGTACACAAACGAACGATGCGCCTCTTTGTACGAATACTGCAACGAGGAAGGCACCATCGACCTGTACAGCATCCGCGAAATCGACCCGACTGCAACAGAAGGCTGTCATGGCCTCGGCGAGATGACCGGCATCGGGGTCTACGACCCGGCCACCTTTGACCAGCGCAGCTTTGTTTACTGGACCGATTTGGAGAACTAACAGGAACAGACAGCCGCCAACCTTCGGCCAACGCCTGGAATAAGATCGATCACAACGACATTTTGAATTGACATAATGAGTTCACCACACCACCCCCGAAGGGCCCCGCAGAAAATCTGCGGGGCCCTGCCGGGCTTTGCAGATGGGATGACTTTCGCTCCCTTCTACCCTTACCCCAAAACAAGAAAAAAGTTGCACAGCAGCGTGCAACTTTTTTCCCTGACGGCAAAATTTTTACCCGGCCTGCGATTTTGCCAAAAGGCCAAAAGGGAAGCGGCCGCGAGGGAAGCGGTTCGGCCTTCTCCAAAGACTTGATTATAAAGCCAAAAGAGGTTATAATAAGAGGGCAAACAGGGGCCGCGGACAGCGGCGCCATTATTATCATAGGAGATGAATCACATGAGTGAAGCAACCGGCTGCTCCGGCAGCTGCGCATCCTGCCCGAGCAAGGGCAACTGCGGCAAGCCGCAAAGCCTGCTGGAACCGGCCAACAGCTTGAGCGATATCAAAAAGGTCATCGCCGTCGTCAGCGGCAAGGGCGGCGTCGGCAAATCGATGGTCACTTCCTCCCTGGCTGTCATGATGCAGCGCAGGGGCTTTTCCACCGCTATCCTGGACGCGGACGTCACCGGCCCGTCCATCCCGAAGATCTTCGGCGTCACCGGCCGCGCACAGGGCACCGAGCTGGGCATTGATCCGCGCCTGACCTCCAAGGGCACCGAGATCATGTCGGTCAACCTCCTGCTGGAGCACACCGACGACCCGGTCGTCTGGAGAGGCCCGGTCATCGCCGGCACCGTCAAACAGTTCTGGAGCGATGTTGTCTGGGGCGCTGTGGATTATATGTTCGTCGACATGCCGCCAGGAACCGGTGACGTTCCGCTGACCGTCTTTCAGTCGCTGCCGGTAGACGGCATCGTCATCGTCACCTCCCCGCAGGACCTGGTTTCGATGATTGTAAAAAAAGCCTGTAAGATGGCGAAACTGATGAACATCCCGGTTGTGGGCATTGTGGAGAACATGAGCTACCTGATCTGCCCGGACTGCGGCAAGAAGATCGACATCTTCGGCCACAGCAAGCTCGAGGAGGTCGCCAAAGAGACCGGCCTGGACATTTTGGGCCGCATGCCGATCGACCCGAAGCTGGCCGAGCTGTGCGACGAGGGCAGAATCGAGGAGATGCCGGTCGAGTATCTGGAGAGCGCAGTGGACAAGCTGATCGCCCTGCCAAACCGCAAATTCGAGGACTAGTTTTTTCTGTTCCATTTGAAGGAGCGTCAAAAGGGACGCGGGCTTTGTGCCCGCGTCCCTTTTTGATGCGCTTTTTTGCCTTACCCCTCCAGCTCATAGAGCCGGTACAGCCTGCGGATCCATTTTTCCCGGAACACAGCCCGGAAGAAGGCTCGCTCCCATCCCGACAGCTCGTCTACCAAGTGGGCGAGGACGAGGGAATGCTCCGCCTCGACCCGGATGCCGGTTCCGGCGGCGAGCGATGGCAGGTCGTCGATGCCGTACAGGGTGGTGACGCCGACCTCGTTGACGGGGTTTTTATATTTTGAAGCTCTGGCTGCCCATTCGGTGTAGCAGTCCATCAGCAGATAAACGGCGGGGTAACGCTCATGCAAAAAGGCCAGAAGGGCGTGGAGCTGCCCGGCGGTCAGGTACATGCTGATCCCCTCGAGCAGGACGATGGCGCAGGGCGACTGCGGCAGTTTTTGCAGCTCCTCAACTTTGGAGGCGTCCAGTCCCATCATTCGATAACGCTCGGTTGGCGCAAAGTAGCGGCTCCGCTGCCGGATGACCTCCGGGAAGTCCGCATCGATCCACGCGCGGTACGGCTCCTTGACCCGCAAGCACCGGCTGTCCAGCCCGCAGCCGATGTGCAAAACGAGGGCGTCCGGGCGGAGTGCGAGCATCCGGTCGGCCCAGTCGTCGAAGACTCTGGCCCGCATCGCCATAAAATAGGCCCGCCACCGAGATTTTGCCTTTCCGGCAATCGCAAAGGCTTCCTTCCCCCAGATTTCTTCCGCCTTCTGGTCGCGGAGGATGAGCCCTTTTTGGCTCACCTGCGCCTTGCCGTAAAGCGGGATAAACAGCGTTTTGTTGACCTCGTTCATCGCCTTGCCTCCATTTTTGCTTTTTGCACCTTGCTGATTTCATTATACAATAGCGGCCTGCGGCTGCAAATGGGAAAACGAAAAAAATGTGGATTTTTCCGCCGCGGCTGGGCAAACTTTCTAATAAAAAAGCGTTGAAAAACGGAGGTGGGGCCGGGGTGATACCGGTGATTTTGTTGGGAGACAGCGGGGACAGCCAGCTGTGCGCGGCGCTGCAGGGGCTGCTGCGGCAGCGGTGCGGCTGGCACGTTGATGGGGAATTTTTCTGGCAGGCGGACGCGGATGTGCTGCTGCTGGACCTACCGTTCCCCGCGCATCTGGATGCCGGCGGCGGACTGGTGGTGCTGAAAGAGAGCTTTGAGAGTGCCGACGCGCCCGCACACCTGCTGCACGCCAGCTGCATCGTCCCGTCTGGGCATCCGGCTGCGGACGAGTTTGTGCGGGCCTGCGGTTTGCCCAGCGTCTATTGCGGCGGCAGCGGGGGCGACCTGACCCTCTCCAGCGCGCAGGAGCAGACGGTGCTCACCCTGCAGCGGCAGCTTCGGCGGCTGGACGGCACCGAGGTGGCGGCAGGGGACTTTGTCACCGCCCTGCCCGAACAGTTGAGCCCCTGCGAGCAGCTGTGCTGCGCGGCAGTGCTGCTGATGCTGGGGGAGAAGCTGCCGGAGGGATAGCGATTTTTGATGACAAAAAATACCTATTATAAAAGAGAAGTGCCTGCGCCATACTATTACTGCAAACGCAAAGAGCGGTTTAGAACAAACAGGCAAAGCCGCCGTCAAATCAAGAAAAACGAAAAGTTTAAGGAGTGTATGATTTTATGGCTAGCAACAAGTACAACACCAGCAACAATAGATTGGTTGTTCCAGAGGCGCAGGAAGCGATGAACAAGTTTAAGATGGAAGCTGCCAACGAGGTTGGCGTCAACCTCAAGCAGGGCTACAACGGCGACCTGACCTCCCGTGAGGCCGGTTCCGTCGGCGGCCAGATGGTCAAGAAGATGATCGAGGCTTACGAGAATTCCATCAAATAAGGAAAAATCCTCGTGACGGGGAGGCGGGAAAGGGATTCCTTTCCCGCCTCCTTTTGCTTCTTTGCGAGGGGCAGTGCCCCCTCGGGAGCAAGTCGACAGACTCGGCTCCTGCTCCCACCAGTGGGCCTACCCGGCCCACACCCGGGGTTCCTTTCGTTTCACGACGAAAGGAACCAAAGGCGTGCCGGGGCT
>PPYF01411330.1_pt1 | contig 70548 bp, 80 predicted proteins | sample 1559871 | NCBI WGS metagenome assembly PPYF01 (sample SAMN08240021, study PRJNA423297) | Human gut metagenome, whole genome shotgun sequencing project.
TAAAATTAATTACGGCACAAAAAAAGAGCAGATATAAAATCTACTCTTCTAAAAAGTCTAACTTTTTGGGGTCACTACATATCGACTGAAATCTCTTTTAAAATATACTAATTAATTTAGATATAATTGATAAGCAAAACGGGTTGTATCAACTTCATTTTCGTCATTGAAGTCGATAATGCCACGATATTCGAAACCATTATTAGCAATAACTTTTTGCATACCTTTATTTTTGGGGTGGGTATCAATACGGAGTTCATTGTAGCCTAGTTCGGAACTAATTGTGAAAAGTCCGGACATCATTTTTTCAGAGAGTCGTTGACCGCGGAATTTAGAAGACATCGCAATTCGATGAATAGACATGTAAGTATCTTCCGGATTACCTCTCCAACTTCCTTCCAACATGTCATCGTAATTTACGTCTCGATCAGGCCATAAAGCAGCAGTGGCCGCAATTTCACCGTCGACCATTAAAACATAGCTAATTTTTTGTTCAATATCTTTTTCAATATCTTGGTTAGTAGGGTAGCCAGCTTGCCACTGATTAATTCCTTGTTCCTTAAGGTAAGCTTTGGCTGCATCAATTATTTCTAAAATGGCTGGCAAGTCAGCCTTAGTTGCTTTGCGCAAGTAAGATGTTGTCATAATTATTCTCCATTTATTTTTTTATCAGAAATGCTATTTTAACGTAAATGAAAAGAGTTGTCATTACTTTTTATAGATGAAAACGTATTCGTTATTTCTCAAAAGATTTTTGGAATTAACCTATGATTAATTTTTAATTAAAAATATGATAGTATAGTAAATAGCATAAATTTTAGGGGTGTGAATATGAAAAAAGTTCGGAATTGGAGATTGACGCTGGGGTGGCAAATCCTGATAGGATTGATCCTAGGAGTGGTTTTAGGTGCCGTTTTCTACCATAACCAAGTTGCCATTACGGCGATGCAAAATATTGGAACCATGTTTATCCACTTGATTCAAATGATTGTTCTTCCAATCGTTATATCCTGCTTAACCGTAGGGATTGCGGGAATGGGTGACATTGGAGAATTGGGTCGTGTTGGATTGAAAACTTTGATTTATTTTGAAATTCTAACCACCATTGCTTTAGTAGTCGGAATGATTTTTGCTAACGTTTTTCATCCAGGAACTTATATTGATATCCATAGTTTGCAAAGTACGGATATTAGTTCATACGTGGAAACTGCAAAACACGCTAAAGAAAGCAGTGGCCTATGGTCAACGATTATGAACATTATTCCAACTAATATCTTTAGTTCGTTATCTGAAGGAAACATGATGCCCATCATTCTATTTTCAGTTCTTTTTGGATTAGGAATTACGGCAATTGGTAAACAAGGACAAATCTTGATTGATGGCCTTACTGCTATCCAAGAAGTAATGTTTAAGATTACTAACTGGATTATGCACCTTTCTCCTATTGGGGTTTGCGCTCTAATTGGGGTAACAATCGCTCAAATGGGGATTGACGCTTTAAAACCATTAGGATTGTTCATCTTGATTGCCTACGTGGCGATGGCATTCTTTGTAATTGTGGTACTAGGAATTGTGGCTAAGATTCACCACGTGAAATTCTTCCAGTTGCTAAAGGTAATCAAAAATGAATTGATTTTAGCATTTTCAACAGCCAGTTCAGAGGCTGCACTTCCTAAAATTATTGATAAAATGCAAAAATATGGTGTTAGCCAAGGAATCGTATCCTTCGTTATTCCAACTGGATACACGTTCAACCTGGACGGATCAGCTATCTATCAAGCAGTTGGGGCACTCTTCTTAGCCCAGGCTTATCATATTAATTTAAGTATTGGACAACAAATTACACTGCTAGTAGTATTGATGATTACTTCTAAAGGGATGGCTGGTGTTCCTGGTGCTTCATTTGTGGTTCTCTTAGCTACTGTTTCTACCATTGGTGTTCCGATGGCTGGTTTAACGTTTATTGCTGGTGTTGACCGCATTATTGATATGGGTCGAACTGCGGTTAACGTGGTGGGTAACTCACTAGCTGCAATTATCATGGGCAAGTCGGAAGGCGAGTTCGATGAAGCGAAGCATGCAGAGTATGTAAAAAATATTTAGAGTATGAAATAAAATACAGCGAAAAAAGGCGACCATGACATTAATGTCATGGTCGCCTTTTTGAATATTTTAACTGCCAAGTTCATAAGTAAAGTTGATTAATCGACTGCCATAACTTGGATGGTGGTTAAGTTGTTTAACCGTTTTTTGTAGAAGTTCAAGTTTATCGGTGATAATGCCATCGACTCCCATAAAGTTCAATCTGGCCATTGCATCGTCACTATTGACGGTCCAAGCATAAACTTTTCGACCAGTTAGTTCGGCAGTTAGTAAAAATGAGTTATTTAAAGTTGAATATTCCATCGTGTAAAAATCGGCGCTAGACTGTGGAACTCCAATAAAATTGAAAGGCAGAATATAGCCCACGGTTAATTTTGGATTAAGTTCTTTAAGTTTTTCAACGGCATCATAATCTAGGCTATGGACTTGATCATGATTTTTTAGAATTCTTTGTCCGTATTTAGCATTGAAACGCTCAACCACTTTTGGATCATCGTATTTAGTAGTTTTAAATTCAATTAGTAGGGGTTGTTTAAGCTTTTCAGCAGCGTCCATGTAATCATCTAAGCTAGCTATCTTAGCTGAACTTCCATTTTCATGCGCAGTTAATTTGGTGAGTTGCTTTAAAGTCAGTTGATGCGGTGCTTTATCAACCCCGGTTAAATTTTTAAGATTTTCATCATGCATTAATACAAATTGATGGTCCTTAGTTTCATGGATATCGATTTCGATGAAATCAGGATGTAATCGACTAGTATTCTTAAGGGACTCAATGGTATTTTGCACCCCATTTTTAGCGTTAACCCCGCGATGAGAAATGGTAATGGGAGTGTCACTAAAAAATCCAGTTAGATACAACGAATTAAATCCAATGCCCCCGATAACAAGTAAACCAGCAATAATTCGAATCCAACGTTGGTTCCCGACGTTGTAGCTAAGTTCTTGAAGCTGGTCGCTTAATCGATGAGTATGGGCAGTAAAGCGCTGATCTCCAGCCAGGTATTCAGTCATGATCATCAAAGAACCAGCACCCGCGGCAATGCTCGAAAGAAACATAAAAAATTCAATCAAAATTAAGTTTACGGAAGCGGCGAGAAAGGCCACTCCGGTTGGTGTCATACGGTCGAAAAGGGTTTGTTCCCCTAGTACTAAAAGTTGCCCAGCAATTATTACAACAATGGTGGTAGCAAAGAGTAATACAAGTCGTAAAACAATTGGCTTAAAGTTAATCTTAGTTATTTGCCAACTCTGTTTTACCGCAGTATGGGCGTTCCGTTTACCCAAAATAATTAATGGTAGAACTAGGAATAAGCGAATTCCGAGGTAAAAAGTAACCACGTATAGCAAAATCATCACTAACAAAAGTGGACGATTTTCAGTTAAAAAATAATCAACTAGGAAACTAGGAATCCTAATTTTATTTAATAAAGGTGTCGAAAAACCTAATCCACCAAAAGGTAAGATTAAAATGCAGTAGATTAGTAAGAACCAAACGGAACGAAAAAAGGTCTTACGGACACGTTGAACGGAAAGCCGTAAGAGTGAATCAATCGTTAACTTCTTTCCATAATTAATTTGCATGGTTCCTAAAAATAGAAATGTGACTTGCCAATAGATGGCCACAATTACTGCTAGAATTAAAAGAATTAAACCTAAATCTAAAACAGGATGCTGGCTAATAATTTCAATTAAATTGGTATTAGAGATGTAACGAACTCTTGCCAAACGTAGCATTATGCTTCCAATTAGTGTAAAAATTGGGATTAAAATTCCGTATACAGCAACTGTAGAAGCAATAAAAAGCCAAATATAGCTAAAAATGTGTTTAAAAATATAACGATAAGTTTTCAGAGTGCTCGACATGATTCTCCCCTAAGTAATTTTTTGTGTGAATTTGTCCAAAATAAAAGGAGCTACAACAAAGTCTAATCTAAATCGGATCAAGGTTAAAACTTAGATTAAACGTCTTTGTCGCAACTCCTAACAGTTATTTTTCAGTTGTGGTAAAAGCTTTAGTCTCAGTATTGTAAACATGAACATAGATATGATCACCATATTCTTCAAAGAAGGTGTTTTCGTCGTTGGCACTGGGATAAAAGAAACTTTCATTACCATTAATATCAACTTTAATTCCGGGCATTGGTGCTTCCACAGTCTCTAAACGGGTTGTTGTGGTTGATAGGTAGGCTGCGATATATTTCTTGATTAATTGAAGTTCCATAGTTCCTCCTGATTATAGTACGTTTTTAGTTTGTTCGGTATGAATAATGTAGTTATTGATCAGTTCTGATGAAACAGCGGGAGTTTTCGACAAAATGGTCTGAGCTACTACTGATTGGGAGAGCTGCTCTTGATAAAAATCATTGGGAATAAATTGGCTGATGCTGAGAATGACAAAGGAAATTCCATAAGTAATTACTAAACCAACCACCGCACCAGCTAGGCTATTTACTTGATGGATAACTGGTAGCCAAGTAACCATTTGCGATAAACGCCCTACTAAACGAATAATGATCCAGCCGATGGACATTAGTAGAATAAAGGCGACGGAATGCATGACTGTTAAATTAGTAACTTGGTTACTAGTCCAGCCTCCGAAAGTAGTAGTTAGGAAAGCAGCAAAGTCATTGGTAAAAACTTTAGCAAAAATAAAAACAACGATATAACCCAGTGAATACAATAATTCCAGGATGAGCCCTCGGCGCCAGCCGCGAGCAATCGCCATAATTAAAATTAAAATTATTATTAAAGATAGTAGCATTAAGAGCTCCTTTACTTAATTAGTAGTTGAGTCTGTGAACAGATTCTCCCGTATATCAATGGACGAGAGAATCCTAAGTATCTAAACACTATAGATGAAAAATCACTTGTTTTCAAGATTGTTGTACTTCATTTAACTTCAATTTAACCTAAATATAGCCAGTTTAAACGGGATTTATAAAAGATTTAAAAGAACTTTACAATTCCGGATGAAAAGAAGTAGAATTAGTTGTCAGTTTAAAATGATTCTAAATTAGAACAAGGGGATAGTAAGATGGATAAGAAACAAAAAGCTGGAACACTCGCACAAAAAATCAATATCATCCGAGCTAGCGTAATGGGCGCAAATGACGGTATTTTATCTGTTGCAGGAATTGTTTTAGGTGTAGCAGGAGCCACCACTAATAGTTTTGCCATATTTATATCTGGAATTTCGGGGATGTTAGCTGGAACGGTTTCGATGGCCATGGGCGAATATGTATCGGTTAACTCCCAAAAAGATTCCCAAGAAAATGCGGTCAATGTTCAGCGTCAAGCTTTAAAAGATGACTATCAAAAAGAATTGGATTTTGTTGCTGAAAAATATGCGAATGACGGGATTCCAACAGACCTAGCCCAGAAGGCTGCGTCCGAAATGATGGAAAAGGATGCTCTTTTGACTACGGTCCGTGAGCGATATGGTTTTGATATGAATAACTTTACCAGTCCTTATATGGCGGCCATTTCCTCCATGATTTCATTTTCATTGGGATCCTTGTTGCCCTTGTTCACCATCACTTTCGCTAAACATAGTATTCGTGTGCCTTTAACCGTTGTTTCGGTTGCGATTGCCTTGGCAGTTACTGGTTATGCAGCGGCAGTCATTGGTAAAGCGGTTCGTAGACGAGCGGTTTTACGAAACGTCTTGGCAGGTTTAATTACAATGGCGATGACATACTTAATCGGTTCGCTATTTGCTAGATAAGGGGGAAAATAAGCATGAAGAAGAAAAAAGAAATCAGTTTAGACAATAAATTAAACATGCTACGGGCCGGAGTGCTAGGTGCTAATGATGGAATTCTAACGGTGGTCGGTGTTCTTTTTAGTGTAATTGCAGCAACGACTAATCCATTTATTATTTTCATTGCTGGATTATCGGATCTTTTGTCCTGCGCTTTTTCCATGTCAGCCGGCGAATATGCTTCAGTTAGTTCACAACGTGATACTGAAAAAGCGGTAGTGGGTGAAGAAAAATTACGTTTGCAAACTGATCCCCAAGCTGAACAAGAATTAATCGCACGTTTTTATGTCGATAAGGGTGTTAGTGAACAAACAGCTCATGAAATTTCACAAGCTTTGATGCAAGAAAAACCACTAAAAACCGCGGTTAGTGTACGCTACGATATGGATATTGAAGATTACTTGAATCCTTGGAGTGCAGCTGTTTCATCATTGATTTCAGCAGCTTTAGGGGGCTTCTTCCCGTTAGTAGCGATGTCGATGGCACCAACTTCTTTTAAAATGCAAGCGACGATTATAGCGACCGTCTTTTCCGTAGCGCTAACTGGTTTTTTGAGCGCCAAATTGGGAAATGGGATGGCAAAAAAAGCTATTATTCGAAACGTGATTGTGGGAATTATCACAATGTTTATCCATTACTACATTGGAAAATTATTTTAAAATTTTTAAGAAATCGTTTTCGAGCTTCATCTATCAAGCTTTTCTTAATCATTGAAGCCACAAATGCCTGTCTAACGGCAACAAAAAGAGTTTGCGCATCGTGAACAATATGTTACGATAGCCGTGGTTCAAGATTGAGGAAAGGAATGATTTTGATGAGTAATGAGATCAAGAACCCAAAGAAACGTCGCAAATTAGTGGAATACGCTAATGGACGATCATTGGAAGAAATAAATGGGACAGTTAAGGTGCCTAAGAATATTGGTTTTTGGAAGGCACTGTTTATGTATTCGGGTCCGGGAGCATTAGTTGCTGTTGGTTATATGGACCCTGGTAATTGGTCAACATCAATCACTGGGGGTCAAAACTTCCAGTACATGCTAATGTCGATTATCTTGATTTCGAGTTTAATCGCGATGTTGTTACAATATATGGCGGCTAAACTGGGAATTGTGAGTCAAATGGACTTAGCGCAGGCAATTCGCGCTAGAACAAGTAAGTCATTGGGAATTGTATTATGGATTTTAACGGAATTGGCAATTATGGCGACTGATATCGCTGAAGTAATTGGTGCTGCAATTGCGCTGTATTTGTTGTTCCATATTCCGCTAGCCATTGCGGTTTTCATTACCGTTTTGGATGTACTGCTATTACTGTTATTGACTAAGATTGGTTTTAGAAAAATTGAAGCCATTGTGGTGTGTTTAATCATGGTTATTTTAGTGGTTTTCGTCTACCAAGTTGCTTTATCAAATCCAAATTGGGGTGCGGTATTTAGCGGCTTAGTACCAACTACTAAAGCATTTGAAACTTCACCAACAATTGGCGGAATGACTCCTTTAAGTGGGTCACTAGGAATTATTGGTGCGACAGTTATGCCTCATAACTTGTACTTGCACTCAGCGGTTTCACAAACGCGTGAAATTGATCATAACGATGAAGAAGACGTAGCAAGAACGCTACGTTTCTCAACTTGGGATTCAAATATTCAGCTATCATTCGCATTTATCGTTAATTCACTTCTATTGGTGATGGGAGTTGCCGTATTTAAGTCCGGCGCTGTCCAAGATCCATCATTCTTTGGTCTATTCCATGCGTTGAATGATACTTCAACTTTGAGTAACGGAATTTTGATTGGAGTTGCCAAAACTGGGGTACTTTCGACATTATTTGCGGTAGCTTTGTTGGCTTCTGGTCAAAATTCAACCATCACGGGAACGTTAACCGGCCAGGTTATCATGGAAGGATTCATTCACATGCGAATGCCACTTTGGGCACGGCGTTTGATTACCCGTTTGATTTCAGTTGTACCAGTTTTGATTTGTGTCATGATTACCAGCGGTAAAGGTGATCTTCAAGAACACGAAGCCCTAAATCAGTTGATGAATAACTCTCAAGTATTTTTGGCTTTTGCATTACCATTCTCAATGATTCCATTGTTGATGATGACTGATAGTCGCGTTGAAATGGGTGATCGATTTAAGAATAGTTGGGCGGTCAAAATTTTAGGTTGGATTTCGGTTATTTTCCTAACCTACCTCAATATGACTGGTTTACCAAATTCAATTACGGCCTTCTTTGGAGCTAATCCAAGTGCTGGTGAAGTAGAGCTGGCGCACATAATTGCCTATATGCTAGTGGCAGTAGTTCTAGCACTCCTAGCTTGGACAGTCTTTGAACTCCATAAAGGTAACCAACGTTACGAATTGGAAATGCAAAGTAAAGCAGAAGCTAAGGAGGAAGCATAATGACCTTTGATGTTAAGAGAATATTAGTTGGTGTAGATGATTCGGAAGATGCCGTTTTAGCCTTTGATTATGCAATTAATCTGGCTAAAAAATCGGGTTCTGAATTGGTAATCGTATCAGTTTTGGAAAGTGACGAAATGAATGTTTTTCAAGCGCTAGATAAGGACTTTATTCATGGAGAACGGGCCGAACTTGAACAACATATCTTAAAATATCAGAAAAAGGCTCAGGATGCGGGAGTCCAAAATGTAAAGTGCGTCGTTACGGAAGGCGATCCGGGCGAGACCATTGTGGAAGAAGTTATTCCAGCTGTCCAACCCGATTTGTTAGTGGTTGGCGCAGAGTCTAAAAAAGGGTTAGCACGACATTTTGGTAGCCAAGCAGCCTACATGGCGAAGTATGCTCCCATCACGGTAACTGTGGTTCGATAATATAAAAAATGGATCAACGCTTTGATTGCGTTGGTCCATTTTATTTTGAGTTAAATTATTTAGGTACCATAACTTGAACGAAGCCTTGCTCTACGCCCAGTTTGATGGGGAGTTGGTCACTAGGATCACCATCAATTCGAGTTTCAACCTTCAAGTGTGAATCAGCGGCAGAAATTTCAACTTCCTGAGCGGTAAGTTGATCAACATCTTTGATATCTCGAAAACGTCCAGTTAGGAAATAACTTAGGTAGCCTAAAAGACGCATGAATGAAAAATGTTTCAGGATAACCAAGTGAATTTTACCATCTGCTGGAGATGCAGATGTATCAAAATTAGTAAAACCACCCACTGAGTTGGTAGTGGTTGCTAATAGGAAGCGCGTGCGATAGACATGGTCGCCATCCGCAGTCCTAACTTTAATCTGGTAAGATTTCTTAGCAATTAACTGGCGAATTCCTTTACTCAAATAAATTAAAGGTCCCCATTTTTTCTTTTCATCTTGTCCGACATGGCGGGCCATATCAGCAAGGGTTCCAAGTGTAAGGCTACTAATGATGGCACGGTCTTCAGTATGGGCCAAATCCACAGCGAGGGGATGACCATTAAGAATGGTATCAAAAGCGGCTTCTTCATCTTGAGGAATTTCGAGTGCTTTAGCAAAATTATTGACGGTACCCCCAGGAATAATTCCCACTTTGACTGATTTTTTAGCTTTAAGAAAGGCCGAAAACACGGTATTAATGGAGCCGTCTCCGCCAATTGTAATAACTGTATCCAGTTGATCAATATGATCGACTACGTAATCGAGCGCTTCTTGACGACTAGACGTGGCCTTTAAGGTGGTTGATCGCTTCAAGCGTTCAGCCGCTTGCTGAAAACGTTCAGCGATGGATTTATTATCATTTTTTCCAGCATCTTCATTATAAATAACGGTATATTTAGGCATCAGAGCCTCCTTGTTGAGCTAAATTTTTTTGTAAAGTATCTAAAAATAATCGATTTAAATTGGGTAAATTTCGATTTTTACTCCAAATGAGTGTGTTCGCTTCTGACATGTCAGGATTAAGCGGGCGGGCAACCAAACCGCTTGCTGGTGAAACATCCACAAGTTGATCATATAAAAGTGCAATTGCTGCTCCCGTTTTGACTAGTAAACTACCATTAAAAGCCAAATTGAAAGTTCCCACAAAATTAAGTTGATCATAAAGGGTGTTACTCCATTTTTGGAATAAACCGTGTTTGTAAGCCTGACGTGAAGTAATTAAAGGACGACCGACTAGATCAATTGGTCGGATTTCTTTCTGTTGGGCGAGCGGTTCATCTGCTCGCATGATGGCGCACCAATGATTTTTAGCTGGTAAAACCAAAGTGTTGTAATTATTAAGGGGGCGATTTCCCATAATAATGCCAAATTCTAAAATGCCTGCATCGAGGTCAGCTAAGATGGGTTCCGCATCCGCACTCCGAAGATTAACACGAACGTCGGGGTATTGACGCATGATTTGCTGGGCTGCCTCCATGACTGGCATAATCCCCACACTTTCTCCTGCTCCAATGTCGAGCGTTCCACTAACTACATCTTGTTTTTGTAAGTTATAAGTAGTTTTATCAACTAAACCAATAATTTGTAGCGCCCGTTCTAGTAGGTAATGACCTTCCTGCGTAAGTTGAATATGGCGATGGGCACGAGTAAATAATTTAGTCCCTAATTCATCTTCTAAATCAGCAATTTGGCGTGATAAAGCCGGCTGGGACACGTTAAGTAAAGTGGCCGCTCGTGAAATGTTTTGTTCCTGAGCAATTACCACAAAATAGCGTAAGACACGAATATCCATAATATTTTCCTTTAATTCATAACTAAAAGTTATTGTTTTTGATGTTTAATAAGTATTTAACATTATAGTAACGATCCCGTAGACTAGAGTCAATCAATAAGGTTAGGAAGCGGGGTGAGTTAATGCAATCCAAAATGGATTTGGGAACAGCGGCCTATGATGGTGTCGAAGAAATCGTAGCTAAAAACCAACGGTTGGTTCAGCAATTAAATACTGGGATTCATTCGGCAAATGAAGTACTTAGCATTGTAAGCCAAATCACTAACGAGCGAATTGATGGTTCGACTGAAATTCGATTACCTTTTCAAACCGATTTTGGTCGCAATCTCCACATTGGTAAAAAAGTTTTCATTAATAGCGGATCGATGTTTGTGGACTTAGGTGGTATCTATATTGGTGATCACGTCTTGATTGGTCCAAACGTAACGATTGCTTCCGTTAATCACCGTCTAGAACCTAGCGAGCGCCGTAATCTAGATTTAGACTCGGTTTGTATTCATAATAATGCTTGGTTAGGCGCCAATGTAACGGTAACTCCTGGCGTAATTATTGGTGAAAATGCAGTAGTTGCTGCGGGCGCCGTGGTTACCCGCGATGTTCCACCCAATGCGATAGTTGCTGGTATTCCAGCACGCGTAATTAAAGTAATCAAGAATACTAAGGAGGATCAAAAATAATGAGTAATAAGAATAAAGTAGTAATCATCATGGGCGCTTCGAGTGGAATCGGAGCTGCGACAGCAGCAATGCTAGCGCAACAAGGAGCTAAGCTTAGCTTGGCCGCTCGTCGTCTGGATCGATTACAAGAAATCCAAGCTCAATATCCTGAGGCTGAAATCGAAATTTTCAAAGCCGATGTAACCAATGAAGATGAAGTTCAAGCTGTAATTGATGGTACGGTTGCTAAATTTGGTCGGATTGATGTGTTATTTAACAATGCTGGAATTATGCCAGTTAATAATTTAAATCAAGTTGCTCAAAATGAATGGCAACAAATGTTAGATATTAATGTTAAAGGTGTGCTAAATGGGATTGGATCAGCTCTACCCATCATGCGAAAACAACAAAGTGGCCATATCATTACAACTTCTTCGGTATTAGGCTATGAAGTTTTACCGGGTTATGCGGCTTATTCAGGTACTAAGTATGCGGTCCGCGCGATTATGGAAGGTCTTCGCCAAGAAGAACACCAAAATAATATTAAAACTACGGTTATTGCTCCAGGTACCGTGAAAACTGAGCTATTTAACTCAATCAATAGTGAAAAAATTCGTAATGAATTGAAGGATGCTCAAAAATTACCGGGAGCTGAAATGACGGGACTTAATCCAGAAGAAATTGCTCAAGCAGTGGCCTTTGTGATTGACACCCCAGCTAATATGGCTGTTAATGAAATGGTAATTCGTCCTACAGGTCAAACCGTTTAATTAAAGGAGAAATGATAATATGAATGTTTTTGAAGAATCGTACAAATTAAGTAATGGTGTAAAAATCCCTAAGTTAGCTTTAGGAACATGGGAAATTGCTGATGATCAAGTTGCTGACGCTGTGCGCAGCGCAATTGAAATGGGCTATCGTCATATCGATACCGCCCAAGCTTATGCTAATGAACGTGGCGTAGGTGAAGGCGTACGTACTGCAAGTGTTCCTCGTGAAGAAATTTTTGTTAACTCAAAAATTGCTGCTGAAATTAAAAATTATGATGATGCCAAAAAGTCTATTGATGAAACTTTAAACAAAATGGGTCTAGATTATTTGGATATGATGATTATTCATAACCCCCAGCCCTGGGCAGAAGTAAATCAATCCGATGAACGTCATTTTGAGGGTAACCTTGAAGTTTGGCGTGCTCTTGAAGATGCTATGCATGAAGGTAAGCTTCGTGCAATCGGTGTTTCTAGCTTCCAAAACGAAGACTTGGATAATTTAATCAAAAATAGTGATACTAAGCCAATGGTTAACCAAATCTTATCGCATATAGCTGCTACACCAATGGATTTGATTAACTACTCTCATGAAAATGGGATTGTGGTTGAAGCATTTTCACCAATCGCTCATGGACAAGCACTTCGTAGCGAAGCTATTCAAAAAATGGCGGCAAAATATAACGTTAGTGCACCACAATTATCAATCCGTTACGATTGGCAATTAGATACGGTAGTACTTCCTAAAACTTCTAATCCGGAACACATGAAATCAAACGCCGAGCTTGATTTTGTAATTTCTGATGAAGATATGGAAATTTTGAAACAAGTCAAACCACTAGATTACGGGGATGCAAGTGTCTTTCCAGTCTTTGGTGGAAAAATGTAAGAGTAATATCAATTTAATCTAAAAAAATAATCTAAGGTTGGTCCTAAAAGGGATCATTCTTAGACTATTTTTTTATTTATGCTGTTTTGGGAGTAGCTTGAACCCAGTTTTTAAGTAGGTAGATATTAATAATTGAAACAACGATAGTAGTAAGGATTAGATAAATAAACGATAGATAGAAGCTAGCATCCGACGTAGCTTGAGATGAAGCAAAAATCATGGTAAAGGAGTTTGTTGCTAAATTACTTATTTTACCTAATCCGTATACAAGAACAATGATTAAAACGACTCGAGAAATGCGTTGAATATTTATTGGTAGAAAATCACTAAAGGTATTCGTTAGTAAGTGAACTAAACTGACTGAGCACCAAATGAAGGTTGGAAAAATCAAAATGATTCCGGCCCCTACTGCATATTCTAAAAAGCTACCATTATTCATGGTTTGAAGAATTTTGACAAAACTAGTAGGACCCATAATGAACGTTAGTAGAACTACCAGAATTTCAAAGTAAATCCAACTAAAAAAGTTTGTAAGTACATTACCGATATATAGCTTAGTTTCCGAAAGCGGTAAAAGTCGGTAGAGGGGAGCCGTCCAAACCCGTTCTTGTTTAACTGCTAGAATAACGGCCAGTACCAATGAGGCCAATACACCGAAACTAAAGCTAAACATTAACCAGTCGGTTATTCTAAGTCCATGAATTAAGGTTTGGTAGAAACAAGTGACTAGGGTAACTAGTAGATAGATGCCAAAGACCTTATGAATAAGATTTACTCGGGTTTTCAACATTGTTTTCGTTAATTGTGAGAAAGTGGTCATCTTAAAGCTCCTCTCTATAAAAATCTTCGTAGTAAGTTTCAATATCTTTACCAAGGGTTTCACGAATAGTGTCTGCGGCTTCTTGTGCAGCCACATGTTGGTCCTTAATAATGACGACTTGATCGAGCAGGTTAGCAATATCACCGACATGATGATCGCTGACTAAAACCGTCGCATTTTCAGGCTTCCATTGAATAATACTGGAGATGATTTTTTTGCGAGTCATACTGTCAATCCCGTCGAAAGGTTCATCTAATAGGTACAAATCAGTTTGACGAGCAAGCGTAACAGCAATTACTAACTTGCGGAAATTCCCTTTAGAAAGTTGATTAACACGTTGGTCAGGGCTCAAGTTGAGATTTGAAAGTAATTGGTTGAAAGTGGTGAGGTTGAAATCTTCATATAAAGCATCATAAAAATTACCAATTTTGAAAATACGAGGATGGCCCGACCAGCCACCGACTTGTTCGGTAAAACTAACTAAAGATTTGCGAACTGCGCTATTGGTTTCTGTATTAATGGAAATAGAATTTTTACGATCAATATAATTACCAGCAATCAAACGCATTAACGTCGTTTTACCAGCACCATTGGTACCCAACAAGCCTACAATTTGCCCGTACGGAAGCTCTAAATTGAGGTCTTTTAGGATTAATTGGAGATTACGAGAATAGCTTAAATGATTAATTGTTAGTAGATTAGCCATGATGCGTTTCCTTTCTCTTGTTCACGTATTCAGTTAATGCTTGAATCATCTCGTCTGGGGTCAGTTGGAGGCTGGCTAGGTGATCGTACATTAAAGAAAGTTGTTCTTCGACAATATTTTTGCGTAAGTTGTTCAAAATCTCTGGATTAGTAGTTACAAAATTACCCTTCCCGCGCTGGGATTCCAAAACGCCTTCACTGATTAGCTCTCTTAATGAGCGCTGAACCGTGTTGACGTTAACGGCCAAGTCTAATGCTAGCTGCCGAACTGCTGGAACTTTAGATCCTGGGGTCAGGTGGTTAATAATAATTTCTTTATAGATGTATTGTTTTATTTGGTAATAAATTGGAATCTTATCATCAAACTTCATAACTTTCCTCCTTTGTGTACTAGTTTTCTAATACACTATAACTTCTTTTGAGAGATTTAGCAAGAGTTAACTAAAAATAATGAAAGGATTGCATAACTACGAGCATAACTATGATAAAATTAACGGGTATAGTGTCGAAATAAAAAATCGGGAGAGTAGCCATGTTTTGTCAAAATTGTGGTAGTAAGAATAAGCAGGGTGCTAAGTTCTGTTCTAAATGTGGAACGACGTTGCGCACCAGCCAGTCCCAACCTGTAAAGGTTGATAAACCAGTTATTTCCGAAGTTCAACCGCAAGCTGAAACAAAAGTTAAAACAAATTCTGAACTTCAAAATGAAGTTGGAACACGTAGTGAAAAGCCACACGGGCCTAAATGGTGGATGTGGGCAGTTCCACTGATACTAGTGGTTTTAATCGGTGGAGGATTCTTTATTTATAAAAATAATCAATCTACAACTCAGCCAGTAAGTAGTTCAGTAGCGGATAAAAGCAGCAGTTCGAGTTCATATTCCGCTCCTTCGAAAGCTTCGAAAAAATCAACCATTGATTTTCCAAAGAGTACCATTCAAGGTACGATTGACGACGCTTTTGGAGATATGCAGGGTGAAACCTCCGTATACGTTTCACCGACAGATTCTACTGAAGAAGTTGTTTCCAACAGTAAAGCGCAACGAGCAGCTAGTAATATCAAACTATTTATTTTAATCACTGCCTATCAGCAAGTTAATGAAGGTAAATTGAACTTAAATGATAAGTACACTCTAAAAGATTCCGATAAGGTCAACGGAACGGGTGAAATCCGTAATATGAGTAGTGGTACAGAAATTTCAATACAAGATCTACTGGAAGAAATGATGGAAGACAGTGATAATACTGCAGCTAACATCGTTATTCGCCAACTTGGTGGGATGAACAAAGTTAACACTCAAATTAAGAAAATTGGTGCTAAGGATACCAAGCTTGAACGAATGTTGATGGATACAGACGCCCTTAAAGATGGAAAAGATAACTACACATCAGTTGCAGATTTAGGGATGGTCTTAAAGAAAATTTACAATCATCAGATGGTATCAACCAAGTATGACAATGCCATGCTAGATATTTTAAAGAAGAATAATAATCATACAAAATTACCGCATGATTTACCGGAAGAAGCCACGGTTTATAACAAAACTGGGGAGTTTGATGACTATGGTGTTGAGAATGATGCAGCTATTTTCGGTAATAATAAAGTCTCTTTCGTTATCGTAGTAATGTCACAAGATGGCAGTCGTGATGAACAGATTAAGAAAATGAATAGCTTTGGATCGGTTATGTATGACGGATTATTAGGATAATAAATTTGGAGGATGTTAGAAATGAAATTTTGTACTAATTGTGGAGCACAACTAGAAGCTGAGGATAAATTTTGTACGAGTTGTGGAACTGCAGTGGCAGCAAATACTGCGTCAGCCACTACAGAAAATCCAGAAAATAAAATCAATGTCGACAAGGAAGCTGTAAACGAACGTGTTCAACAAACTAAGCAATATGCGCAAAACTATTGGAATTGGGTAAAGACTTCAATTCAAAAACCGTTTGAAACTCAAAATGATGCTCATCCATTTTATGGAATGACAACGTTCATCTTATTTTCTATTATCGGTGCCTTATTCGTCGTAATTCCAGGAGGACAAATTTTTGGTAAGTTTAGCGAAACTACTAGTCACTATGGCGTTAATACGGAAAGTATTATGGATAATCCCTTCACCATTGGAATGTTCTTTAAACTATTAGTAGTTATCGCTATCATTTACGCTTTATACATTGTCATTGGTTATTCAGTTGAAAAACTTCTTAGTACAGAAGACAGTGAAACTTCAATCATTGAGTATACCAACAAATTTGCTCATTTTATTAATTACACACTTATTTTCTCGGTTGTGGCTTTAGTGATAACTATTTTTAGTACTCAAACGATTATTAACAACCTGAGTGAAGGTCGTACAGACCTTGGAAGCCTTAACTTGGTAGTTGGATTACTCGCCTTGGCTTCTCTAGGATTTAGTACAGGATTTTTAGCGACTTTCTTTGATAAAAATGTGAAATATAAAATTGATCGAATCTATGTGGTAGTGATTGCTCAATTGGTGATTTCACTAGTTATTTATATTTTAGTTCGTTACATGATTGTTCCAAATGCTGAAAGTTATGCTACAGGCCTCTTCGGTAGTGTGTTTAGTACTTTCGATAATTTATTTTAAAGTATCAAGCTTAGTGGAAGTTAAAAACTTTCTCTAAGTTTTTTTATTTAGAGGGGCTAATGTTTTTATTCTTAAGTTAAAAATGGTATAAAGGTTTCGTTAGAATTATTGAAAGAAGGCAATTAAATGTGTACTAATATTGAGATTACGGCTAAAAATGGAGAACATTTTTGGGGGAGAACCATGGATTTAGCTTTACCAATGTTTGGCGAAGATCCAGAACACGACTTAGGAGCCCGTGGAATGATTACAACGATTCCAGCTGGCGTTGATATTGACAGCCAACTTGCAAATTGGCAAGCAGACTATGCTGCCATGGGGATTGGTATAGGTGGAATGCCCATTTTATTTGACGGGATTAACGAGCATGGATTAGCCGGTGACCTTCAAGTATTATTTGAGAGTACCGCCGATACATTGGAAAATATCCAACAACGGCAACAGGTTCCAGTGATGAATACAGAATTCGTAACGTACGTATTAACGCACTTTAAGAGCGTTAAAGAAATCCGTGAAAACTATCAAAATTTCGCGGTAGTGGATCAACCTACAATGCTCAATGGTCATTCGATTTCATTCCCACTTCACTATAGCTTTGTTGATGAGAGCGGCGATGGAGTAGTGCTCGAGCCTGTAAATAATGGCTCCTTCAAACTTTATGATTCAGTGGGAGTGGTCACTAACAGCCCTGAATATAACTGGCACACCGTTAATTTACGTAATTATATTGCTTTAAATGATCTTAATATCAAACAACCTAAAACCTATAAAAATGGCGTAACATTAAATCCAATTGAAGGCGGAACGGGATATGGCTTAACCGGCTTACCAGGAACGTATACATCACCCGATCGTTTAGTGAGAAGCTTTATGGTTGCTAATTTAATGGATGATTTTGAAGCCGAAGATGGGATTGCTCAACTTTATGCAGCTTTCCGACCGGTTATAATTCCACGAGGGATGGAGCGCAATACTTCAGAAGACATTTTGTCAGATTATACACGTTATTGGTCAGGATATGATTTGAAACAACGTAAAGTTTACATTCAAACTGGTCGAGGACTGGCTATTACAGCTAAGTGTTTAAATCAAATAGCCACTACCATTAGTTTTGATGAGGTTGACACTGGAAACTATATTCATGAAATTTAATTGAATATAAAATTGCACCCAGAGTTCTCATTCTCGGTGCAATTTTTTTGTACAAAAAAAGACCTCCAACGAGGTCTTTAGATTATTTATTTTGTTATTTATTTTGGTCTGGATGGAACCATTTGCTAGAAACCAATGCTACAATATCATTTAAGAGATAGAGGCAGTAAGTGAAGAATAGTACCCAAACAGGATGACCAGAAAGAGCTGTCATACTCCAAAGCGCAATACTCATAATAGATTGAGCAAGCCAGAAATAATAAGTTGAACGGAATCGACGAACAGTTAAAACGGCTCCTGTTAATCCTAAAGTGGCACTCAATGAATCAATAATAGGACGTGGACTAGTCAAAATAATGGTGTCTAATCCGTAAGTTAAGGCCCAGAAAATTAAAAAAGTGATTATCGTTTGGACGATATATTTCCCAGACATTAAGCGTGGAACGAGGCCTTCACTGCTATTCCAGTGTTTATTGAAAACCACGGGAATATCTAATAAAACGATGTAAGCTGCTTGCATGATTACATCACTAAAATTACCAGTAATTGTAGCAACGTAAATCAACATGATTGCGGACACAAAACCTAAAATCCCGTTAATGGGTTTTCCATTAGTGATACTTAGGGTACATGTGAAGCCGATCACGCCGGCAATAGTGGATGTAATTCCTAGTGCATTAAGGTTGTGATATAAACCGGTAACTAGGAGAAATAAAACTCCAAAAGTTAATAAAATGTAGCTAGAAGTCATCCAACCCGACATTTGGTCTTTGTACCAATGAAGGTTGAAAACCCGCATTGGTGATTCGGGATTGTAACTAAAATCTGTGTCTTGTGTACTCTGCAAAATAATTCCTTCTTTCTATGATTTGTATTAGCCCGGTAGAAAGGTGATTCAGGCTGAAAAGGTTGCAAAAAAAAGTAGTACTAAACTAGTATACGCTCCTTAAATGAGGGATGCGAAGGTTTCTTTGTGTCCATTCAAGGGGGTTAAATAGTATTTTAAAGGGTAAATAGGATTAGGACGGAGCTTATTGAGAATTTCATTTTAGAAAATGTATTAAATTTTTTTGTTAAACTTCCAAAAGTAAATTTAGAAACTAAAAATCGAAAAATTTGTACAATAAAAATATTTTTATGTACAAATGGAAAAATGTTACAAACCTTGTTAAGCCCAATAATATATGGCGTTGATGGTTTTGATTCTTAAAAGTAAGTATTGACGCAAAAAAACATATAATGGTATGCTACAAATCATCTTTATGAACCAAGCGGGGCAAGAGCAAAAGCGCGCGCAGTTACCAATAGACGCCATTAACGGGATGCAAATTATTAATTTTCACGGTGATAAAAAAGAAATGTTGGTTGATGTACCCCATAATAATCAAGCAAAGGTGGAATCTCGCATTTTGGGTGGTCGACAGATGTTCTTTTTACCCCGAGAATTTTTTCAGCAAAGTACTTTCCGCAACCTAAGTCATGCAGGCTTTAACGTAAAGTTACTAGATACCAGTGAACGTATGGATTTTTTCAATCAAGTTTACGAGTATGTGATTCAACACCCTCAATTAGATCGGTTAGTAGTGTCGAGAACGGGTGATACTGCAATTAACAGTTCGAGAAATGATTTTTTATTGTTTAAATCAGCAGCTGGGACGCTTGCTTTTGATTGGTTTTCGGGGAAAAGAGCCTTACTAATCGAATTTTTAATCGTAGTTTTAACGGAAAATAATCAACGGCAGCTTAATCCAAATGACCATCGTAGTGAAGATGAAATGTTGAAGCAGGTTTTGGTAGAGAAGTTTGCTGGGCGATCTGAAGTGGAATAAGGCGTATTAAGTGCTTTTTTGGGTAAAAAATGTTTTAGTCTTAGTTATAAGGAAAAGAGACTATTTCCAAAATAGTACTTAAGGAGAGATTCGTTATGTATGAAGACTTACAAGGAAAAATAGCTGTAATTACGGGTGGTTCCAAAGGTATTGGCTCAGCCATCGCTAAACGTTTTGGTCAAGAAAAAATGAAAGTGGTCATTAACTACAATAGTGATCCAGACGGAGCTCAAAAGGCCGCCGACGAAGTAATTAGTGCTGGTGGCGAGGCCGTGACGGTTCAAGCTAACATCGCTACGGAAGCAGGCGTTAATCAATTACTTGAAACGGCGCTTGAAAAATTTGGTGACCTAGATGTCTGGGTTAATAATGCTGGGATGGAAATTAAATCACCAACTCATGAAGTATCGTTAGAAGATTGGAATAAAGTAACGGCAATTGACCAAACTGGTGTATTTTTAGGTTCACGTACTGCTTTAGCCTACTTTAAGAAGAACCACAAAAAGGGAAACATTATTAACATGTCTTCCGTGCATGAACAAATTCCTTGGCCTACCTTTGCTAGCTATGCAGCAGCTAAGGGAAGCGTAAAATTGTTCACTCAAACGATTGCGATGGAATACGCCAAGGATAATATTCGCGTAAATGCCATTGGACCCGGAGCGATTAATACTCCCATCAATGCCGAAAAATTTGCTGATAAGGAACAATATGATCAAACAGTCAGCATGGTACCCATGGACCGGATTGGTAAACCTGAAGAAGTAGCTGCGGGTGCAGCATGGTTAGCATCTGACGAATCCAGTTATGTAACTGGTATTACACTATTTATCGATGGTGGAATGACGCTTTACCCAGCTTTCAAGGATGGACAAGGTTAAGAATCACATTAGGTAAATAAAAAAGACCGCGAACGGTCTTAAAAATAATGAATATTGATGTTTAATCATCGCGAGAATTTGGCCGCCATTAATTTTGCGGCCAAATTTTATTAATCTCTTTTAAAAGTGGTTGGACGAGTTTACGGTTACTTTTTAAATATGAACCGTAGAATTCAAGATGATTACGAGGATCGTCGATGGGTACGGCTACGCGTTCGCCACCATCAGAGCGCTCAATGGTGGCCGAACTAACTAGTGATAAGTTGGAGAAAAAATAGGGAAATTTAGAATTCCGACTAATTTCACTCATGGCATCGAGGTCAGCTTGGTATAAGAAAGCAGCATCAGGGATATTATTTTCTACGATTGCTTGCCAAGGGCCAGTATCTTGGACCACGAGGAAACTCATTCCGGCTAAATCGTCGAAGTTTACGGATGTTTTTTTAGATAGTGGATTAGATTTACCAATTTCTACTCCAAGGTATTCCACACCCAAATAAACTGACTCGATTTCATCGGTCATAATTTCTTGGTTGGTAAAAATTAGCTTCTCTTTAAGATTTTTAAGATTATCAGCAACTTTTTCAGGAAAAACATTTTGAAAATTAATTTTAACTTTAGCAGGGGATGAAATTTCGGAGTTTTCTAGTAGGATAACTGGACCAGGAGCAACCGAACCAATTACAATTTCATGATTTAAGTGATGGTAGTTTAATACTCGTTCGGTAAAATCCCGCTCTGCTTTCAATAATTTGGCTGCTTCTGTAGCCGCGTAAACACCAGTTTCATTTAATTTGATGTGGTTACTAACTCGGCGATCAAAAAGTGATACACCTAATTCATCTTCTAATCTGCGCATTCCCCGAGTAACGGTGGGTTGAGTAATCATTAAATGCTCAGCAGTCGAGCTTAGTGTACCGTATCTTTGAAATGCTACTAGCTCTTTTAGTAAATCAAGGTTCATTGCCAATTCGATTACTTCCTTTCACTATTCCATAAATGCATAGTAACATACTTGATTGGTAATTTTTATATGGTAATTACCCCCCTATACTAGAAAGTACTTAAAGATAGTGTAAATAAATAGGATATATAAATTTAAAGGGATACAAAGTTATGAAATATGTAAAGTTAAATGATGGCAACCAAATGCCTCAACTTGGATTTGGTGTTTTCCAAGTTTCCGATTTGAGCCAAGCCGAACAAGCCGTGAGTGATGCACTTGATACAGGTTATCGTCTAATTGATACGGCTGCTGCTTATGGCAACGAAGAGGCGGTGGGTGCCGCGATCAAGAAGAGCGGTATTAATCGCAGTGAGATTTTTGTGACTTCTAAGCTTTGGGTGGATCATTTCACCTATGAAAAAGCGCAACAAGGAATTGAAGATTCACTAAATAAATTAGGATTGGACTATATTGATTTATACTTGCTTCACCAACCTTATGGTGACACAGCAGGTGCATGGCGAGCTTTGATTGAAGCTCAAAAGGCGGGTAAAATTAAGTCAATCGGTGTATCTAATTTTGCTCCAGATCAATTGATGAATCTGGAATTAATGTCAGATGTTAAGCCAGCACTTAATCAAATCGAAGTTTCACCTTGGTACCAAGAAGGCGAAGCAGTTGATTTTGCTCAAAGTCAAGATGTTCAAGTTGAAGCATGGGCTCCCTTTGCGGAAGGTAAGCATAACATTTTCTCAAATGAAACGATTGCTGAAATTGGTCAGAAATATGGAAAAGCGAACGGACAAGTCATCCTACGTTGGCTCCTCCAACGCGGAATTGTGGTAATCCCCAAGTCAGTTCATAAGACACGCATGGCTGAAAACTTAGATGTTTTTAATTTTGAATTGAGTGATGATGATATGCAAAAGATGAGTAGTTTAGATAAAAACGAAAGTCAGTTCTTTGATCACCGTGATCCAGAAGCCATTGTAAGTATTTTTGGTGAAAGCTTAAAAGCATTACGTAAATAATTTTAGGAGGAATTTAACAGATGAAAGCAGCAGTATTTATTGAACTAGGTAAAGTTGAAGTTAAAGAAGTACCTAAACCCCAAATTGATGGTGATAACCAGGCAATTATTCGGATTGTACGGGCTAGTGTTTGTGGTTCAGATTTATGGTGGTATCGTGGAATTTCTGAATGTCAGACAGGTACTTTTATCGGACATGAAGCCATTGGGGTTGTGGAAGAAACTAGTGCAGACATTGATAACATTCAAGTTGGCGACTTCGTGGTCGTGCCGTTTACGCATGGATGTGGTCATTGTGTAGCTTGTTTGAATGGTTTTGAAGGAGATTGTTTGAATCGTAAATCCGGCGATAACGGTGGCTACCAGGCTGAATACATGAAGTATGAACCAGCTAATTCAGGATTGGTTAAAATTCCGGGTAAACCAGAAGATTATACCGATGCGCAATTAGCTTCATTCCAAACTCTTTCTGATGTTATGGCAACTGGCTATCATGCTGCCCAAAGTGCTGAAGTTAAGCCGGGCTCAACAGTCGCTGTCATCGGAGATGGAGCCGTTGGATTATGTGGAGTAATCGGGGCTAAGTTGCTTGGAGCAAGCAAGATTATCCTTTTGAGTCACCATGAAGACCGTGCTGAGTTAGGTAAGGCCTTTGGTGCCACTGATATCGTAGATACACGTGGCGATGAAGCTATCCAAGATGTTTTGAAGTTAACGAAGGAAAATGCCGGAGCGGACGCAATTTTAGAATGTGTGGGTGTTACTAGTGCAATCGAACAAGCAGGTCAAATTGCTCGTCCAGGCGCCGTAATTGGAAGAGTAGGGGTTCCTCAATCAGAACCTAAATCTAGCCAATTATTCTGGAAAAACGTGGGTCTTCGTGGCGGGATTGCTTCAGTTACAAAACCTGATAAAGAAGTTCTTTTGCAAGCTGTTTTAGATGGTGAAATCAACCCTGGTCAAGTCTTTACAAAGAGTTTTGATCTAGATCATATAGAAGATGCATACGAAGCAATGAGTAATCGTCAAGTAATTAAAGCATTGCTGGTAATTTCAGATAAATAAAAGCATTTCTATAGCTTGCTTAACATTGTTAGCTCAAAAGGTGATTATACGAAGTTCAATAGAACGGTGGAAAGAGCTTCTAGTTGGCAGTTATCGTTTCTGAAATAACGCCCACAATTAACTACATTATCCAAGTGAAAATGATATTTGGTTTCGTTAATATCTCTAGTCAATTTTAAGTTAAGGATTTTCAATTCCGGTAATAGATTTAACGATTCCTTCAGTGGATAACTATTCGTCTTTTCAGGGGTGATTCTTAACAACTGCTCCTCTGTGCTGGAGGCCAATCATTTGAAATAGTTTGCAAAAAATAGAATAAGTGTTAATATAGTTCCGAAAACGTTTTCTTTTTAAAATTGAAACTAAGGATTGTAACTCATACTCTTTGAGGCATTACCTTTTGCTTGTTGAAATATACGGGTGGAATGGGTGTCGCAAGGAGTTTTTTTGTATTAAGGAAGTGGTAAGAATGTTCGGCATTACAAAAAAGAAAAGTAATATTTTTGTTGTAGCTACCCCTATCGAAGGTGTTTGCATACCAATTACAGCTGTTTCAGATGAAGTATTTGCACAAAAAATGATGGGTGATGGATTTGCTATCAAACCAACCAATAATGCGAATAAGGTTGTTGCGCCTATTAGCGGGAAAGTTGTTTCATTACCTGAGAGTAAACATGCTATTGGAATTACGGATGAGGTACGAGGAATATCTGTATTGGTCCATATTGGTATAGATACAGTTCGTTTAAAGGGAAAAGGATTTAAAACATTCGTTGAAGTGGGGCAAGAGGTTAAAGTGGGAGCCCAAATAGCAACAATTAACAGAGCAACGTTGGATGCAGAGGATTTTGATTTGACGACGATGGTTGTCTTTACGGAAGGCTATACAGGTGAAATACCGCTTGGCAGCAAGCTTAATCAACAACTTGCTTTGGGTACATTGGTTCTCAAACAAGCGTAAGTAATATTTAAGCAGGTAAGGAGGTGTAAATGAGATGCTGGTGGTGAAAAAAATAAATAATAATGTGGTGGTCTGTTTGGATCGGAATGGAGCACAGCTAGTTGCTTTTGGAAAAGGGCTGGGTTTTCCAAAAGTACCATATGAGCTGACTGATATGAACAAAGTGAGTATGACATTTTATAAATTAAATTATCAGTATTATCAATTACTAAAAGAAATTCCGACCGAAATTTTTGATGTAAGTGCCGCAATTACCGATAAGGCTCAAAAACTTATTTTGAGAAATCTTAATCCGAACATGATTTTTAGTTTAGCAGATCATATTAATTTTGCTATCACAAGATTAACTAAGTACCAAGGAATGGCACTCCCTTTTTCATATGATGTAGAGCAATTGTATCCTCAAGAAACAGCTGTGGGTTACTATGCTGTGAAGCTAATTAACTCGCGTTTAGATGTTGAATTACCAATCTCGGAGGTCACAGCAATAGCCATGCATTTCGTAAATTCTGAAACAACGGAATTAGTAACTAACCCAAAGGTAACAGCAGATGATGAAATTATAAAGATAGCTACAAAAATTATCGAACGAGAATTTGAAATAACTATTAGCAAAAATGAATTTAGTTACAACAGATTTATTATGCATTTACGATACTACATTAAACGCTTGAATGAACACCAACAAATTTCTAAGAATAATAATTTGAAATTATTTAATGTGATGAAGCTAGATGAACCAAGAATTTACCTGGCAGCTAAGCAAATTGCAGACTACATTGATGATCAACTTGGAACTGTCAGTAATGATGATGAATTATATTATTTGATGATTTATGTTAAACGCATTGTTAATAAAGGTTAATTATCATTCAGTGGAGGCACTAGGATATGAAAAATAAAAATCAATATTATGAACAAGTAGCAAAAGATTTGTTATCAGCAGTCGGGGGGAGTGCTAATATTTCGTCAGTTACCCATTGTATGACACGTTTACGGTTTAATTTAAAAGATGAAAGTATTCCCAATGATAATGATATTCAAAGTATTCCAGGGGTAGTCGGTGTTAATCGAACCGGGGGACAATACCAGATTATCATTGGACAAACTGTTAATAAAGTGTATGATTTTTTACTAAAAACGGGTGATTTAACTCAATCGTCTTCGAGTGAAGATGGTTTAGATGAAAACTTGAAAGAGAAATTAACTTTCAAATCAATTGCAAACAACATTTTGAATAAATTAGCGGGCTGTTTGACACCATTAATTCCGATGATGGTGGCTGCATCGGTATTTAAAATGTTAGGCGCTATTTTGGGTCCCAACATGCTCAACTTTATCGGAACTAAAACGACGTTGTATCAGCTTTTTACTTTTGTTGGTGACGCTGGTTTTTATTTTTTACCAATCGTCATAGGTTATACGGCGTCTAAGCAATTCAATACTTCTCGAATTATTGCGATGTTTTTAGGAGCAATTGTAATTGATCCGAACCTAATCCAAATTGTAAAAGCTGGTAAGCCTTTTGATATTTTTGGTATTACTATGCCATTAATTAATTATTCTAGTACAGTAATTCCCATTATTTTAGCTGTTTGGGTAATGTCTTATATCGAACAATTTTTCAAGCAGCATACTGCTGAATCAATTAGTACGATTATGGTTCCCACCTTAACGATTGCTGTTATGTTACCAATTATGCTCTGTATTTTAGGGCCAGCGGGAAATGTTGTTGGCAATTACATTTGTGCTGGAATCTTGGCATTCGGGAAATTAGGAGGTTTGCCGACGATTATTGCTGTTGGTGTAATTGGTGCCTTTTGGGAAATTTTAGTTATGACGGGAATGCATTTGCTGATGCTTACAACCATGATGATGATTTTTGCTCAATCGGGACACGAGAACTTTGTAACCCTTGGTGCAGTTGCTGCCAGCATGTCGGTTGCTGGAATGTGTCTAGGTGCGGCTTTACGAATTAAAGATAAAGATCAAAAAGCACTTGCTTGGAGTTATTTAATTGCTAGCTTTGTAGGAGGCGTAACTGAACCTGGATTATACGGTTTAGCAATACGTTATAAACGTCCCTTTATAGGCATGATGGTTGGCGGTTTTTGCGGTGGATTATATGCTGGTATGACTGCGATTACAGCTTATGTTATGGTTCCTGTTGCAAATTTTTTGTCTCTAACAACATATGTTGGAGGGCAAACCAATAACTTGGTAAATGGAGTAATTAGTGGAACAATTGCGTTTGTAGTAGCTGCAATTGCAACATACAGTATTGGTATCGAATCTAAAACTAATAAACAATCAAATGAACAAATTAAATTAGTGGAGGCATAATGGTGGAAACAAAACTAATTATTCGTGCAGACGATTTAGGCTATTCAGACGCAGTTAATATAGGTATTGAACGATCTGTTCATAAAGGGATAATTAATAATGTAGGCGTGATGGTTAACATGCCTACAACCTTGGACGGATTGTCTATGATCAGAGATACAAAAGTTTGTCTAGGGCTACATGTAGTTATAAGTTCAGGACGACCTCTACTAAATCCTAAATTTATTCCGAGTATTGTTGATGATGATGGTGCTTTTCTTAGCTCTGCAGATTATCGAAAAGCTCCCAATGACTTTGTTAATTTAGATGAGGTTATTTTAGAAATTGAAGCACAATATCAAAAATTTATAGAATTGGTTGGTCGAAAACCTGATTATTTTGAAGGACATGCAGTGGTTAGTGATAATTTCTTTAAAGGACTTTTAGTTGTTGCGAAATGCCATCAATTAAATTTATTGCAAGTTACTTTAAATTCAGGTAGACCGAGTTTATTATTCAAGGGACACAGTTTACATGTTTTTATGGAAAGCATGAATAAGGATTATAATCCTTATCAAACGTTGAAACGAGCTGTATTATCTAGTTGTGATGAAGAATATCCAATGATGATATGTCACCCAGGATATTTAGATGATTACTTATTAAAACACTCAAGTTTAACCACACCTCGTACTAAAGAAGTAGAAATGCTGACTGATCCACAAGTCCGTGCTTGGTTATACCAACACCAGGTTAGGTTAATTAAATATAATGAAATTTAATTATTTATGAGATCTATAAATGTTGTATGGATGCACATAACTAACTTAACCATAATTTTTTAGGCCAGCTAAAGCAACTTAAAAAGTGAGCCCTCAAGGTGAATTTATTGATCATCTTGAAGACTCACTTTTAGATGTTTTGACATAAAATAGAATATTTAAATTAAGATAACTTCAAGAAAATTCCAACTGTATTTATCAGTAAAATGAAGTCGGATAAATTTTCTTCACAATTCTAAACTCTTCAAAACTTAAAAAATAATTGGACAATTGTTGGTTACAGAACTTGACTAATCAGTTTAATTTTTTCACACATTGATTGGTAATCGATAAGTAAAAAAGACACTGAAATTTCTGCCGACGTGATATTCTAAATTGTTTATAACCAAATATTTGTCGACATTATTCCTCGATATTTCTCAGCATTTTTCGCCGCTATCGCATACAAATCACTCAATGCTTTTGGAATAATAAAATCATTTTTTAGGGAATAGTCCGTAATTGCATTACTTAATTTTACCGATATAAGACCCACATCCCGTCCTTCGCTCAATTGTTGTGCAAATTTTAACAAAAATTCTCTTATATCGGGATTTTTTTTAACTTCTTCATCTTTATAAGTTTCATCAATTGCATTAATTAAGTCTGCTTTCTTCATAATAACGTCTCCCGTTATCTATGTGCCCAAGGCCCGTGTTGTGTCCATCCGTTCACTATAATTTTTCCAATGCTAGCTGTAGCTTGTCCCCAGTCCACATAGCAAGTCTTTTTACCACAATGCACTCCGTTACCGTAATACTTTCCTCCTACGACATTTTTTAGTTCCTTATCGTTTAGTACTTTAATTTCAGTCATCTCAGAATCCTCCTTAAAAATTTAGCTTATTTATTTTAAACAACCTGTATTTTATACGAAGATGTTAGATAAAAGTTCAATCACTCCTAAAGTAGTGTTTTTACTTCTTAAAAGAAAAATAACTTTTGTTTCTGTAAAAAGTTATAAAATTAGGTTCAAAGTGATATGTCTTAAAAATTATTTTTAACAAAACGTTACTTTAGGACATAAAAACGACTATTCAAGAAGGAATCATGATTTACACTAAAAACCAAAATATAATGACCTTAATTTTAAGGAGGCATAAAAAAGAAATTAAAGTTAGAAGCGACCAAAAAGTTATTAGTGGGAATTTTTAAATGGCTTTCACAGTAGAAAAGCTGGGAAATATTACTACTTGTATTTTTAGTTTGTTTAGACATTGTGGTTAATTTTCTACTTCAAAGGGGAGTTTGGATTTGATTTCAGTAGATACTAAGGTTTACGTTTTCGAAGGGGTTATTGATTTTTTTAGTTTTTATATCATTTTTTCATTTCTACAAAATTATGCACATCATTTATCTACTTTCACCCCAAAAATTATAGTGGGACTAAGTTCAATTCCTCTTTTTTTTGTACTATATGCATTCTTACCGTTCAATGTTATATATGTTTTTATCCCGATTTATTATGCAGTTTTTAAAATAGCACACTATGATTGGCTTACATTAAATAACTTGCTGCTATCTTATCTAATAGTTAATATTTCTGGGCTAGTAGCGTCCAGTATTTCAAATACACTTTTCCATACTAAACTTTATGACTGGAAAAACATGATTGTAACAAGTGTTTTTGAAATTCTTATGTTATCCACACTTGGTATATATATAAAAAAAATCGACAATTCTAAATTGTGGGATCGTAGTACCCAATTTTTTTTGGTAGTTGTACAAATTATATTTCAAACGATCCTTTACTTTTTTACCGTTCTTGCGCACCACTATGGAATGTTTGATACGTTTATTAACGGAGTTTTAATTTTTGTTATCATCGAATTTTTAATAATGTTGGGCCTTTTTATTTATTTAAATCTTCGAAGTCGTCAGAGATATGAATCCAAACTAGAAAAACAGCACCTTGATAATTTACAAACCTATACTAAGCAACTTGAACAAAATCAATTAAAACTTAGAAAATTCAAACATGATTATAAAAATATATTGTTAAGCATCACCGAACTCGCTAAAGAAGGGGACAATGAAGGTTTGATTTTATATTTATCAAAATTGAAACTTTATTCCGATTCTGAACTCCAACAACATACAGATGATTATCAAGATATTCAAAATATTAAGGATACTCATGTAAAAAGCCTTTTACTTAATAAATTTTTTACGATGGAACAGTCCCAAATTCACTATCATTTCGAATGTAAAACTCCAATTAACCAAATTAATTTAAATATTATTGATATCGTTCGGCTACTAAGTATTTTATTAGACAATGCTATTGAAGAAGCCGGTGAAAGTTCAGAAAAAAATATTGACATTCTAATTTATAAAAATGTTGATAATACAACTGAAATTACTTTAACGAATACGGTTGCGCATTCTGCCTCCAATATCAACCAGTTAATAAAAATCGGATTTTCTAGTAAATCCAATCATTCCGGACTTGGACTGTCCATTGTAGAAGATTTGAAGCAAAAGTATCCTAATTTATTTATTCATTTTTCCTCTAATAACTACCAATTTACTACCCAGATCATTATTAATTAATATTGAAAGGAGGTAGTTATGTATTCAATTATTGTTTGTGAAGATGTCCCAACTCAACTTCATGCGATTAGTACTACTATTAAAAATTTTGTTCTTTTCCATGAAGAAGATTTTGATAAATCATTTAGTACTCCCAATCCTGAAAAGTGCTTAGATTATCTTAAAAGTCATAATATTCAAAATGGTATTTACCTTTTGGATATTGACTTAGGAACTAGTATGAATGGTATTGATCTAGCCGAACAAATCCGAAAATTAGATGTGCAATCTGAAATTATATTTATTACTAGTCACAATGAAATGGCTTCATTAACTTTAAAGCGACGCGTTGAAGCTTTAGGATTCATCAGCAAAGATAACTCCCTTGAAAAAATACGAGATGAAATCTATGAAACTCTCAATTTAGCAAGGCTTCGTTCAGATGAACGTAAAAATTTAAAAAGAAAAATCTTTAATTTCAGTATTGGAGTAAGAGTGTTCAATTTTGATTTAGATGATGTTTTAATACTTGAAACTGCTAAAATCCCACATCGACTAAATCTATTTACCAAAAGTGGTAAATATGAATTTTACGGAAGGCTCCAAGACTACGAAAAGAAATACACCGAGCTTTTTCGTTGTTCCAGATCAGCTTTAATTAATATAAAAAATATATCGGAATACAATGCTTCAACAAAGATGATTTATTTTGATTCATCTCTAAGCTGCAAGTGTTCAATAACCAAGACGCGAGAACTAAAACGACGTATACTAGCTAACAAATAAGAGAAAAATTTTTTCTTAAGTTGTTCAAATGAGAATTCATAATTATACAAAATTGATTAATGCAGTATAAAAAGGAACCCATCACTCACTCAGTGATGGATTCCTTTTTATACTTTGTACCTTGTTTCCACGGAATTAGCAGGTACTATATATAATTTTGCTATTATTCCTGATTTATTTTGCTAATTATTTTATGAAGTTGTTTATATTGGCTAAGCATCCATGATTTATAAGTTTCTCCCTTGGGCAAGGTTTCTGTGACAGGGAGTATAGGAATATCATTTTTCTTTGCTAACTTGACCAAATTATTAACTACCTTTGAATCTACCTGTTTATTGAAAACGAATAGCGAAATATCATGCTCTTTAATATTTTTTTGTAACTTTTTAATAGTAGCTGGAGATGGGTCGACACCGTTTTCTGTATCCTTTTCAAAATCAGTATCCGCTACTGTAAATCCAACAGCTTTTAAGGCATAATCGAAAACTGGTTCACTCACGTAAGCTTTTTTATTCTTAGTATTATTAGTAATTTTTTTGATACCCTTGATTTGCTGATTAACTGCATTTAAAGACTTAATATATTTTTTTGCGTTAACTTTAAAATATTTTTTATTTTGAGGTTGTAATTTACCAAACTGTTTTGCTAAATCGTTAGCAAGATGAGGCATAGTTTGTGGATTGTACCATAAATGTGGATTGTCACCTTCTCGTTTATTTAAAAGATCTTCCCCAACTTTAATATAAGTAGCTTTATGTGCATTTTGGGCTAACTTATCCATCCAACCGTCGTAACCAACTCCATTTGCGATTAATACATCAGAATTGGTTACCTTTTTCGCTATTTTAGAAGTTGGCTCATAATCGTGAGGGTCAACATTGGGATCATTGATGGCAGATGTCACTTTTCCTTTGTTACCGACCACAGCTTTCGCTACTTCACCATAAAAATCGGTGGTTGTGGTAATTTTTATTTTTCCATCTTTAGTAGACGAATTATTTTGAGAACAGCCAGCCATTAGTATTAAGGTACTGGTAAAAGCGAATACTAGCGTTACAAATTTTATTAATTTTTTCATATCTACTCCTAAATTTAAATTTAATAATGTATGCCAAATAAATCTATAAAAGTATAAATAATAAAAAGTACTATCTTTTATTAGTCCTATTTTTTTTAATTTCTTTAATAATTTTTAGAGCTCTTCTTTTAGTTTTGACGTTAGGGCTTTTTAAGTACCTATAAGCACTTGATTGATTTTCTTTCTTCATGTTTTTCTCCTTAATAAAGTGATCTATGGTCAACTGCTTTATGTATTTCTGAAATTTGCATCAAAAGCATATTTATGAAAATTCAAAATAAATACTAAAAGACTTATACAACTTATGCTTAATTCTTCATATCGCTAAATAAATGATAAAAATTTACATTATTAGATCACCTCCTAATCTAAATAGTAATGATTACTATTTAGATTAGAATATTAACATTTAATTGTCAAATTTTTTTGCTAATTATGGCTACATTTATTAAACAACTACAAAATTAGAACTTTGAGAGGATCACAGTATCAGAAATTACTAAAATAACTAATACATAAGCTTTTTATGGGAGTTTTTGATTTAATGATGGAGGGTTTAAAAGACCACGTTGATGCCGAAACTTTTTGGGATGCAGTGGATGAAAACGCAGTATTTAAATTTAATTACTATTTTCCTAATTTGCCAAAGGAAATGGGCAAATTAAAATATAAAGAGTGGCTTGAAGAGAATACTAATTCAGGATCTTCCGCTGAGTTTATTAATTTATATAAGGATCTCTCAACACCTGGTCAAACGACTATTATCATGCAATACGTTGTGCGGTTTAAACCAGGTATACCTGATATGAATTTCTTGTCGATTGCTACTGTTAAGGATAATAAAGTAGTTGCGTGGGATGATTATCTGGATACTTCAAAATAGGTAGAATTAAAATTAATTTCGTAATAATTAAGATAAAATAAAAAGAGCATCACTGCTAAAACGCGGTGGTGCTCTTTTTGGATGATTATTTCTAGTTTAAAACTAATAACATAAGTGTCCCATCATAATATTTATGGTCAATTTTAAAAAATTTTTCATATAGTCCATATTCTTTAAATCCAAATTTTTTATATAAATGAATTGCAGGTATATTATCTGTTCTAACTTCTAACTCTAAAATTTCTAAGTTAATAGACTTTGCATAATTTATTATTTCTGCTAGTAACATGCTGCCGATGCCTTGACCACTAAATTCTTTTAAGACTGATATGCCAAAGGTCCCTCTATGACTAATTCGCTTTCTTAAAAATGATTTCATGTTAGCTGTACCTATTATTTTTTCATCTTTAGTAGCTAACAAAAAAAGATTTTCGGAGGACTTGGATGATTCTTCTAAAAGATTTATCTCATCAGTAAGCTTCTTTTGAGCCATTTCTTCTGGTGTTAACAATAGATTACTGGTTTCATTAGTAATAAATTTTAAATAATTTAGTACACCTTGAGCATCTTCAGATTGCGCTTCTCTAATAATCACCTTTGTAGAAGTCATTTCATTCCTCTTATTTCTTTTTAAATATTATATACCCGTTTCATTTTTTGCGTTACATGATATTTATACTCTTTTGCGAACCTGATTTGTATAGTAAAACTTGAAATAAATTCTACTAATAAACATAGAACAGTTCTTACCAGAAATAAGGCATGAATAAGCAGTATAATTGAGATAAAGCAATATAGATATCATGATTGAATTACATTGAGGGGAATGGTAAATCAATATGAGAAAATTGAGTCATAAACAAAGCTTGATGGTGATTATTGCGATTGCACTTTTGGCGGTAATCTTACAATTTGTCTTGGGTCAAGCTTGGTTAGCCCAAATTCTGGTTTCCTTGGTGGGAGCCGTGATGGCGATGACCATGTTTATTGAGATGATTGGGACTTTGAGATCGGGTAAATATGGGGTCGATTTATTAGCTATTTTAGCAGTGGTTTCGAGCCTTTTATTTAGTGAGTACTGGGCAGCCATGGTGATTTTAGTTATGTTAACTGGTGGGGATGCCTTAGAAGACTATGCTTCCAAGAAAGCCAATACTGAACTCAAAGCCCTTTTAGATAATTCACCGCAAGTGGCTCATCGGCTCCATGGTGAAGCAACGCCGGCCCGTTTTGTGCGGATGGCAGACCGTTATGCGGTACCTTTTACCATCGTGGCAATCGCAATTGCGGTGGTGGCCGCGGTAATTTCTAAGAGTCCTAGCCGAATCGCGCAAGTTTTGGTGGTGGCTTCGCCTTGTCCTTTAATCTTAGCGGCTCCAGTGGCGATGGTTTCGGGGATGAGTCGGGCCTCTCGCAATGGGATCGTGGTTAAGACCGGGGATGTTTTAGAAAAATTATCTACGGCTAAAACGGTCGCCTTTGATAAGACTGGAACATTAACTAATGGGCATTTGATGGTGGCGGAGATTTTGCCACATCAAGAAGTTTCCCAAACAGAATTGCTCCAAATCGCTGCTAGTGTGGAAACTATCTCCTCACATGTATTGGCGCGCTCCTTAGTAACTTACGCGATAGATAAAGGTCTGAAAATGTTAAGTGTTAGTGACGCCCAGGAAATTACGGCGAATGGAGTACAGGCCTTGATTCAAGGAAAATTAGTCAAGGTTGGTAAGCGTAAATTTGTAACAGGAGATCCTTTAATCCCGAGTCAAACCCATACCGCTATCTATGTCAGTCGGGATGATCAATACTTAGGTTGTATCACTTTTACCGACTACCTCAGACCAGAAGCTAGCCAGACCATGGTTCAGTTGCATCACTTAGGCGTTAAGAAATTAATGATGTTAAGTGGTGACCAAGTCAAAACAGCTCAAAAAATCGGTCAAGAAGTTGGAATCGATGATGTCCAAGCTGAATTGCTACCAGAAGATAAAATTGCTGCATTAAAAGCTCTCACTCCGGAAGAAAAGCCGGTGGTGATGGTCGGGGACGGTGTTAATGATGCCCCTAGTTTGGTAACTGCCGATGTAGGAATTGCCATGGGAGCTCATGGATCGTCTGCTGCCAGTGAATCGGCGGATTTGGTTATCTTAAAAGATGACCTAGCTAAGGTAGCTAAAGCAGTTGTAATCGCAAAAGATACCATCCGAGTTGCTCGGCAAGCCGTTTTAATCGGGATTTTTATCTGTACAGCGTTAATGTTGATCGCCGCTTTTGGAATTATTCCGGCATTTATTGGAGCGATGTTCCAAGAAGTGATTGATACAGTTTCAATTTTATGGGCGTTGAGGGCACGTTATTCTAATGAAAAATAAGATAAGTTATAAGAAGTAGGAAAGTATACTATTTTCGAACCTATAGAGAGCGATTTAATACCCGAGTCGTTAAAGCAATAATCCAAGCATTTAAATATATTCTATTAAAAAACACGTTTGATAGTTTCAGACGTGTTTTTTAAAACCAAATTTATCAGGTTAGATATAAATAATAGCAACGCGGTGTGCAATTCGATAATGATTCAACTAGAATAAAGATAATAGTAGGAGAGATTAGTTTAAAGAAGGAAAATCTAATGTGGGTAAGAAGAGAACAAATTATTCGAAAAATAATACGGCTCCAACAAAATGAGTTATACCAATTAGTGCAAAAAAGTTTAAATTTATTATTCCCATTTGTTCTTATCGGTAGTATCAGTCAACTAATTCAAATCACTATGTTGAATCGAAATAGTTTATTGCCAACAATTTTTGGGTTTTCGTCGTGGCTAAGTCGGTATCGATTCATAGAAATTATTTTTGATCATTTGACGAGTTTAACGTTAGGAATAGTAGCTGCTTTAGCCGCATTTAGTATGGCACATTATACAGCCAAACGGTATCAGCGTGATGAAAAATTAGCGAGTATAACGGGATTAATTGCTTATTTAATCCTTACGGTTCGTTATACAAATAATGGTGAGTTAGCTTTTGGCCAAGATATGCTTGGGATGGGAGGTTTGTTTTTAGGTTTTTTGGTAGGCTATCTGGTTGGACTAAGTTTTAAGCATTTAGCAAATAGCCAGCAGCAGGATAAATCTTCTTCGGGAGTAACATGGAATCGTGCGTTAGATTCATTACGAGCAATTATAATTGTGTTGGTTGTGGCGATTTGCTTTAGTATTTTATTAAATTGGTTGGCGATTTCGGTTTTACCAGATCAAGTTATTTTAAGATTACAATCACTAAAGGCTAACCAAACCTCGTTGCTATTTTCCGTAGCAATCGTACTATTAGCTGGCATAATGACTTTTTTCGGGTTGACCAGTATGCCAATACTGGCACATTTTGGACGTAATGGCGTCGCAATGACTGCGAATTTAAACTATGCCCTTATACATCACACGATTTGGGGAGTACCGTATCCTTTTTCATTAGGGACGTTATATGAATCTTTTGGTGCGATTGGGGGAACGGGAAGTACGCTCTCATTAGTGATTGCAATTTTTTTGTTCAGTAATCAACGTGATCAACAGCTGATTGGCCGATGGTCGTTGCTGCCAGTATTATTTAACTTTAATAGTGCGATATTAGTGGGTGTTCCAGTTTTAGGAAATGGTCTATATATTATTCCATTTCTATTAGTTCCACTAGTTAACGTAGGAATCGCTGCAAGCGCCATTGCTTTACATTTAATGCCTGCTGTAGTTTATCAAGTGCCGTTGGGAACGCCCAGTCTTTTGCAGGCCCTTATTGGAACCAATGGGAATTGGGTAACCTTATTGGTTATGGTACTTAACGTAGGAATCGGCGTTTGGCTGTATCGACCATTTGTGAAATTATCCAACCGACTTAATACTCAGGGAGATGGTCTAGATGCCACGGAACGTTAAAAAATGGAGCATTATATTTTTAATTGCGAGTTTGATAGGAATTGGAATATTGGCTTGGCCATCAATTCAGTGGATGCATAAAAATGTGACCGCCATTTCTAAACGACATGACTCAAATATGTCACCGGTTATTTTCATTCCGGGGAGTAGTGCTACGCAAAATCGATTTGATGGGTTGATTGATAAGTTAAACGATAGACGTGGGAAGCGCCATAGTCTGTTAAAAGTAACGGTCCATACTAATGATCGGATTAGTTACTCGGGATCGATCCGTCCACGTGATAATGAGCCGTTTATTGTTGTTGGTTTTGAGAACAATAAAGATGGTTATAGCAATATTAAAAAACAAGCTAAATGGTTTTCTATTGCGTTTAATGCGTTAGCTAAAAAATATCAGTTTAATAATTTTAAGGCCATCGGTCATTCAAATGGTGGTTTGGTCTATACAATGTATCTCGAAAATTATTTCAATCGTGACGATATTTCAATCAAGAAGTTAATGACCATTGGATCACCTTATAATTTCTCAGAAACGTCACTTTCGCATAAAACTCAGATGCTGTCAGACTTTATTAAACAACGTAAAAAAATTCCTAAAACGTTGTCAGTCTATTCAATTATTGGTACTCAGAATTTTGATAATGATGGGATTGTACCAGCACGGAGCGCAGAAGCGGGTAAATATATTTATCAGGGCCAAGCCCAACATTATACTGAAATTACAGTTACAGGAAATGATGCTCAACATTCTGACTTACCACAAAATCAACAAATCATTAATTTAATTGAGCAATATATTTTGGCAAAAACTAAGCCACGTGATGATCAAAATCAGGACACACATTAGTAGTTTGAAGAATAGCAAAACGTAGAACAACTTGTTTCAGTAAGAATATAATAAAAAAGTCTAACTTAGTGGGATGATTCCATAAGTTAGACTTTTTTATCCATACAGTATTATTTATACCACTGTGATACTCCATTAGCAGTGGTTAATGTTAAGTGGTTGTTACTTACCTTTTTAACTGTGTACTGGATAGTACTTCCGTTGCTGTAATAACTTTCAGTACCTTTTAGTACATAAGTATGATTGCCTAAATTCTTGTACTGAACATTATTTAAAATTTGAGGATCATTAACCGTTAATGTTGAGCGGTTACTGGTCATATTCCAATGACCGGTGAAACACCCTAATTTGGCTTGCCAATGGCCCTGTAGTTCAGTTGGAATCCCATCTACAAATTTATTACTGGCTGGGGTTCTATAATTAATGAAATTAAAATTGATATTAAATTTATATCCAGAACTTAGTTTAATTGCTAAAGTGTCAGTCTTAGTTAATCGGTTTACTTGCTGTGTTCCTAAATTAAATGTGACTGTCCCAGCATTAGCAGCTGTTTTAGTTGCAATAGTTTGTCCCATATTATTTTTGAGTACGACTGTGGATCCTTTTCTGATATTAGTTACTGAAATAGAATTACTTGTTGTAGTTACATATGAATGGCTAGTTGTTTTTGCGGAGACTGGTGTTGAGGTGACTACCTGTGATAATGGTGCAATAATTCCTAAACTCATGGCTACTGTAGCAATAACAAATCCTTTTTTCATGATAATACCCCCCAGGAAAATTAATTCCATTTCTATATATTATTTATTAGTTGTCCTTGAACAAACATATAATAATCTTATTGAAACATAATTGCAACACAATTGTAACATTAGTACTACCTAAACGGATCCAGAGTGGGATCAATTAACGACTTTAACAAACCAGTTGATGAATGAACTGATTCCCTAAAGTTATTAGTTCAATTTTGTGATTACATTATCTAAAATATGTTCTCAAAAAAATACGTCTGGAAACTACCAGGCGTATTTTTTGGACTTTGGACGTAATTATTTGTATAGAATTGAGGGATGTCTATACTCGATGTAAATGCGCTATTTACGCACTTTTATATGAGTATTCAGTATTATAGTGATCGAGGTCTTGTTGACTATAGCTTGTAAAACCGTATAATTAGTGGTAGATGTTTATTGATAGGAATAAGCAAATAAAAAATTATAGGGTGGTTTTTGTGAGCGCGGTAGTTATCTCTAGATAAATTAAATTTAACAAGTAGTATATTCCTGGATCTCCTGGATCAGGTTTATTTGCTTGTGTCTAAAGATAATCAAAAGCAATCAATTCATCTAAACTATATTTTTGTTTATTCATGCTAATGAAATAATAAAGGTGAAAGTGTCGTTTTTTGAGATGCTTTCACCTTTTTCTTTGATTTTTTTTATCTAGAATTTCACTTTAAAAAAATAAAGAGGTGAAAACCTAAATCATTTTAGGATAGATAATTATGACCATACTAGACACAATTAAGAAGAAAGTTAATTTACAAGAAGAAACAAATGCTATTCAGCAAATATTGATACAAATGTACCTTAAAAAAAGGAGCACTCTCAAAGATTTGTCGACTGCAAGTCAGTTACCAATTCCCGTCGTATCGGCTATTCGTAAGGAATTGGCAAGGATGAAGTTAGTTAACAAACAACAAGAATTTATGCTTAGCCAACGTGGTGCCTTATATGTAGAACATGAGCTAGGATGGGCAAATATTGATGTTGCTTACTATCAACAGTTAGAGAAGGATGGCCCCGCACAATCAGAACTTGTGGAGGAGATGACAAATCAATTAAGTGAAATCATTAGTGATCGTCCACATGTGAATCTGAAATTGGATCAAGCATTTTGTACCATTGATACGGCCATCAAACGGGCGCTCTTATTATTGAAAGAACGCCAACTAATTGGCAAAAATATTTTGTTTCTTGACGATGACGATTTAATTAGTTTAACCACGGCTATTTTACTGGAGCATTTGAAAAAAGATAAACATGAAGGCTATAAAACTCAGCTTACAGTTTATGAGTATGATTCAGCGTTAATTGAATTTATTGAAAAACAGGCTGAAATCTACCAACTTCAGGTAAGAGTAGTTAAACACGATTTAACGAAAGGTCATCTTGAATTGTTTCAACCAGAGTTTGATGTAGTGATGACAGATCCACCTTATACGATTTCTGGATTAAAACTCTTTTTGTCTCGAGCACTAGCAGCACTAAAAACACAGGAACAAACAATTTATCTTTCATTTGGTGAAAAAAGTCCCACAACCGACTTACTCATCCAACAGTTGTTTTACCAACAACAACTGGTAGTAAAGACCATTTTACGAGAATTCAATTTGTATGATGGCGCAAGCGTGTTAGGAAATAAGAGTAATTTATATATCTTACAACGAACTCGAGCCAGTATGCCCTTAATTAAAAGTCAGCAAGATTTTCATGATCCCTTGTATACAAGGGCAGTTAAAGCTAACTCAAATCTCAATCAAACTTCAACAACTTATGTGGGCGTGGAACGGCAACTGAAACAATTGCAGAATTCATCACTTTCAACAACTCCCTTAGGCTATCATTATTTATTAGAATTAGAGAATTGTGATAAAACACGTTTAATGGTGGTAAAGCAAGTAGAATTTAGAATGAACGCGCTGGTGAAAATAGGAGGGTTAACCCCAATTAAGCATTATTTTCACCAATTTAAACCTTGGGGTGTTAGTGGAATTGTAGTTTTAGCAGAGTCTCATTTTACAATCCATACATGGCCAGAATATGATTATGCTGCTGTTGACCTATTTGTTTGTCAGCCACTCGCAGATGCAGAAGGACTATGCCAAGAAATCCAAAACGCCTTTAGAGCTCAAAATCTTAAAATTAAATATATTGAACGTGGAAAAGAAATCAAGAGAGGAAGAAAAGATGACATTTAAAATCAGAACAATTGAAGAAAAAGATATTATGGAAACATATGAAGTTATTCGGAACGCTTTTTGGGATGTTTACACACCCGGTTGCGATGAACATTACATGGTTCAACAGATTCGTAAAGTACCAGAATATATTCCCGAACTAGAATTGGTAGCTTTAGACAAGGACAAAATTGTTGGACATGTAATTTTTGTTAAAACTGTGATTCTTACTGATCAAGGAAAAGAATTGGAAGTGATCAGCTTAGGTCCGATCGGAGTCTTACCAGGTTACCAACGCTTGGGTATCGGAGGTCAATTAATTAAAACGGCCATCAAACGAGCTCAAGCTGCTAAATTCAGAGCAATATTATTGTACGGGGATCCTGAAATATATCGTCGTAAAGGCTTTGTGCCAGCTGAAACGTATGGAATTAGAACCGCTGACAATGTTTATATGCCAGCTTGCCAAATTTATCCTTTAGAAAACATCACTAAAGAGGAATTTGCTGGAAAATACTTCGAACATCCTTGCTATCAGATAGATGAGCAAGCTGCTCAAGAATTTGATCGACAATTCTCACCGCGAATTAGTAGAACCGGTCTAGCTAGTCAACGACGATTTAATAAATTAATACAAGAGATTCGGCCATTCAAGGGCTAAAAGAAATGTGAAGAATACCTTTTGATTTAGAATAGAAAGGGACTTTTATCAACGGATCTTAATAAATTAAAAGGGGAATCAATTCGATTTATTTCGAATTGATTCCCTTTTTTTAGTATTTTTTAGCCGTTTGATTTGGAACCTGTAAACACCCGTGTAACATAATAACGGACCCATTTTCACGCTTGTTATATCAATTGTATTGAAAATTTATAAATGCAAAATAGCAACTACAAAGTTAACCTTTCCGGAGCATTTTTTGAATCATTTTACGCACTACTTTGAGTCATGTTCCTTAGCTAAACCTTCAGAAAGAGTACCACGTTGAATTAAGTTAAACTTATTTTTTAAATTAATAATATTTTGTTGGTACTCCTTAGCATAAATAACAGAAAAAATTGTATCCAATAAGTATTCAAAAGTGATCTGAGAAGAAAATGTACTAATTTTTAAAAAGTCATATTCATTTTGAGTAGTGACGATCGCAGTTTGCGCCAAACGAATGAGGGGCGATTTTTGATTGCCAGTCAGAACTACAGAAGGAATTTTATTCTCGGAAAAATGAGTCAGCATGCGTTCATATTGTGGAATACGACCACCATAACTGATGAAAATAGCACAATCTTTTTTGGTTAAGTTGGCAGCCGTCCAGTCTTCATCACTGTATTCTTCACCCAAAATGGCGAAATGATTTAATTTAACCAATTTATTTTGGAAGCTACGGGCTCGAATCTGAGAATCACCCTGCGCAAATAGGAAAATGCGTTCCGATTTGGCAATCGTATTGGCTGCTTCTTCAATCAGTCGTTCGTCTAACTGTGCAAATGTTCTTTGAATACTTTCAACAGAGAGTTCAGCGACTTTCTTTGAAATGGTAGAGACAGAATCGTTAGAATCAAACGGAAAGTTAGCATCAACAGAATTCATGTTGGCGGTTTGACTGTACACAGCCTCTGAAATGGCTACTTTAAAATCTTTAAATCCTTCGAAACCTAATTTTTTAGTCAATCGGACCACGGCTGAATGTGAGGTATAAGTGACTTTAGAAAGTTTATCAATATTCATCGGTGGAATGTCGGTGATGTTTTTAAGAATATAATCGGCTATTCGTTGCTCGGTGTTGGTAAAGTTTTCGTGGTTGCTCAGCTTGTCGATTAATAGCATATGATAGCTCACTTCCTTTTGGCTTATTCATAATCAGTATAGCTTAAAAAACATTTTCATCATGATTTTGGTAATTTTTTTAGGAATAAGCAGTACAAGTTCTATTTTTCTGAAAGTATTATCCAGAATTACCCTAAAGTATATCGTTTAAAAGTTCCCCGTTTTATATTGTAGATAGCAAAGCAATATTTGAATACAAATGGAGGAACTAAGATGCTAACAATTGCTTATATTGGAAATGGAAGAAGTGCCAATCGTTATCATTTGCCATTTTCACTCAAACTCAAAGACAAAATTAAAGTGAAAACCATTTATTCTCGTACGAAAACAACTACGTGGAAACGAATCGAAGGCGTACATTATACCACCGACATTAATGACATTTATAATGATCCAGAAATTCAGCTGGTTGTAGTATCAACGCCCAGTAGCTCGCATTTTCAAATCGGTAAAGCAGTGCTGGAACATGGTAAAAATGCGTTAATTGAAAAGCCTTTTACAGAAACATACCAAGAAGCAAAAGAACTATTTGACTTAGCAAAATCAAAAGGGTTGTTGGTTCAATGCTATCAGAATAGAAGATATGATTCAGATTTCCTAACTACTCAAAAAGTGATTGAGAGTGGCGTTTTGGGAGATATTTTAGAGGTGGAAATGCACTACGATTACTATCGCCCCGAGGTTCCGGAAGGGGTAAAAGAATTTTCACTAGATACCAGCTATTTATACGGTCATGCTTGCCACACGCTCGATCAAGTAATTTCATACTTCGGAGAACCGGATAACGTTCACTATGAGGTTAGACAACTACTAGGTGAAAATCGGATGAATGATTATTTCGACTTGGATCTCTTCTATGGTGGGATGAAGGTTTCAGTTAAATCGAGTTATTTCAGAATAAAGGAACGACCAAGTTTCGTAGTTTATGGCAAAAAAGGGATGTTTGTTAAACAGACCAAAGATCGCCAAGAGGAACATTTAAAAATGTTTTATATGCCAGACCATCCCGATTTTGGAATCGACCTGCCACAACACTATGGAGTATTGACCTACTTAGACGATTCCGGAAAATACCATGAAGAAAAGGTTGTCTCAGAAGTCGGGGACTACAGCAGGGTATACGAGGGATTGTACGAAGCAATTATCAACGGTAAAGAAAAAACTGTTAAAGATGAAGAAACTTTGTTGCAAATAAAAATGCTAGAAACAGGCATCAAGAAAATGCAAAAAAGCGAGTTTTAAAAGGATAAATAGGAGAGCATGCGATGAAATTAGGAATTGTTGGAGCAGGAATGATTGTAAAGGACTTTCTTACAATGACGCCGTTGTTACCGGAGATTGAATTGAAAGCTATCACAGGAACCCCCAATGGTATAGATAATATGGAAAAATTACAAACGCAATATGGGATTGATCGTGTATATACGGACATCGATGAATGTCTTGCAAATGAAGAAATTGATACCATCTATGTTGCTGTCCCCAATCATTTACATTTTGCTTTTGCTAAAAAAGCCCTCGAAGCCGGTAAGAATGTTATCTGCGAAAAACCGTTCACTTTGAATTTAGCGGAGTTAAAAGAATTAGCAGAACTAGCCCAAACGAAGCAATTAATTTTGCTGGAAGCTATCACCAATCAATACATGATGAATTATCAAAAAATTAAAGAAGCCATTCCAACCCTAGGCGAAATTAAGGTGATTGAATGTAACTATTCGCAATATTCATCTCGCTATGATGCTTTTAAAGCAGGTGAAATCCTACCAGCTTTTAACCCCAAGTTCGGTGGTGGGGCTTTGATGGACATCAATATTTATAACATTCATTTTGTTGTGGGTCTGTTGGGCGCCCCATCAAGCGTCAAATATCTAGCCAATATCGAAAAAGATATCGATACTTCGGGAATATTGATCTTAAATTATCCTAATACCAAAGTGGTTTGTATCGGAGCTAAAGATTCGACGGCTACGATTCGATCGACAATTCAAGGTACGAAGGGTTCAGTAATTGTGAATGGAGCAACCAATGTTCTTGATAACTTCGATATTGAAAGTAAAGCAGGGGTTAAAAACTTTGATTTTAAACAAAATTCGCATCGCATGTATGAAGAATTCAAGGTATTTCAACGAATTATTGCAGAAAAGGATTTGAAAGAGGCCGCTCTACGTCTTCAACATAGTGAAGAGGTGCTTCGAGTTGTTGAGCAAGCTTTGGCAGATGCTCACGTTCAGCTAGGTTAGTAATGAGGTAAAAATGAAAGAGATTGAAAAGTTAAAACAAGGTTTAGAATATTGCTTTTTAGATGAAGAAGTTGCCAAGCTTAAGCAAGCAGCATTAACCAAGTGCGCGCGATTCAATAATATTGATCCAACGGATGACCAAAAACAACAAGCCGCAATTAAAGATTTATTTGGTTCAACTGGGGCAAACGTATATGTGCAGCCTAATTTCAATTGTGATAACGGTAAAAATATTCATGTTGGAGAGGATTTTCTAACCAACTATAACGTCACGATTCTTGATATTGCGCCCGTGAAAATTGGTGATTATGTCATGATTGGACCCAACACGCTGATTGCTACGGTCAATCATCCGATGTCTCCCAAGCAACGTCGACAAAAGATGGCGCAAGGAACGCCGGTTACCATCGGAAATGACGTTTGGATTGGTGGAAATTGTACAATTTTACCGGGAGTAACGATTGGCAATAATGTCGTAGTTGCTGCAGGTGCGGTCGTTACTAAAGATGTGCCTGATAACTGTTTGGTGGCAGGAGTGCCAGCGAAAGTTATCAGAAAGTTGGATAACAATTTGGATTAATAGGGGAAACTATAGGTAGTGGAAGAACAGTAATTATAACGGGTGTAAGGGTTGGATATGGTCGTAAACTGCCTATGTTGTTGTCATAGTGATGAATTTTTTATAGAGTATAAAATACCCCATGATTTTTAGAGATACGCACATCTAAAAACCATGGGGTATTCACTTTGGTACTCTTTAAACACTTCTGTAACCTATCAATGGATCCGAACGGGTTTGACGCCATTGTTTAGCAAAGTGGCTTAACACCAGTGTTTATAGGGCATTACAGGGCTTTTAATTTTAAGTTGGCTTCCCGTTTGGCTTCCCTTTGTCTAAAAATTAAGATAATTGACTAACTTTTGAACGGCTTCTTTATTTTGTTCATGGGTAACATGCGTGTAAATATCCATGGTCGTTTTTACATCAGTATGACCTAATCGTTGTTGAACTTCTTTAATACTTGCACCAGCAGAGAACAGAGCAGAGCAATGTGTATGCCTAAAGCCGTGAATGGTGATCGGTTTGATATCTATACCATCAATAATACTGTGAAGCCATTTTGACGGTGTGTTCAAGGACTTATAGCCATTTAACGTATTAGGGAATACAAGTTGCTCTTTTTGCATGGTGTTATATCCACGTATAAGAAACTCTTTTTGTTGAGAAACTCGATATCTCTTTAAAGTGGCCACCGTTTCAAAATCAAGATCAATCGTACGTCTACTGGCTTTAGTTTTTGGCGCTTGAATGATTTGCTTACCTTTCATCCCTTGAGTAAGGGTTTTGTTAATCGACAGGGTGGAATCAGTGAAATTAATATCATTCCATGTAAGAGCTAAGCATTCGCCACGTCTAACGCCTGTAAAAGCCAAAATTCTAAACAATGTGAAGCGCTCCAACTCTTTATCTTTATCGATATGGTCAAAGAAACGTTGCAACTCTGATTTATTCCAAAAATTGTAGTCCTTGTCGCCACTGGCTTCTTGCCGTTTGGGTAAGGTTATCAGTTTGGCAGGATTAGAGACAACGTAACCACGCTTTAAAGCAAATTCAAATACTTGAGTGGTATAATGATACCAACGTTTATAGTTCTGTGAGACTTGCTTAAACCACTTATTAACGGCGCTTTGAACTTGCTTGATGGTAATCGTTCTAATTCGTTTATTGCCTAACGCAGGTAATATATGATTTTGAAACATGCCATCAGTTCGTGCTAGAGTACTCTCACGTACAGTGTTTTGGTATTGGTCGTACCATTCCGAATAAACTTCACTAAATAAAATATTGTTTTCAGTAGGCAAGCTACTTTTGTTCTCTAATTCCAATTGCAAACGGGATAGGGCAAGGGTAGCTTCTTTTTTTGTCTTAAAACCACGTCTACGAGTTCGCTTCTTGTTGCCAGTCTGTGGATCAATTCCCATATAGAGTTGAAACATGTATTTGGTGTTGCCGTTTTTATCAAGATACTTTTGTACTTTTGCCATTTTGATCACTCCATAACTTGGAAGCTTGCGGAGGCTTTAAACTATGATAGTGATTTAGCAATGATTAGGGATGATTGAACACCATCCCTTACTCCCACTCTCTGAATCGAACAGAGACGTGCTAACCATAGGTGAGATAGACTTGATCGACTTAGGAATATATTTCTTGTAAAGACGATCAAGGCTTCGAAAGTATTACTAGTATTAGACCAATGCACATGAAGATAACACCCCAAAAAATGCGAAAGCCTATACTATTGTTTTTTTAAAAAGGACGAGTAATTATCAAAGTTTGGCCTAATATTATTATGTAAGGTCCAATAAGAAAAGAATTGCTCCAATAAGAAAAAGAATCTTTGATAGCATAATTGCCTCGAATAATTATTTGTTAGGTTCCTCGTTGTTAAAAGTTGAAGAATCTGATTTATTAACTAATGCATCTCTTATTTCTTTCAAATACAGCTCGGTATTATCAGGAATGACCTCTTCTTCTTCTTCCTTTTTAGGCATTAATTTATTTACGAATTTCACAATTAGGAATACAACAAATGCAATAATTAAAAAATTGATGACGGAATTAACAAAGCTTCCAATTTTAAATGTTGCATCAAACACCTTGAAACTCCAATCGGAAAAATCAATACCACCAACACATAATCCAATAAGGGGATTAATTAGATAGTTAACCAGAGCTTTTACGATTGATGTAAAAGCACTACCGATAATAACACCAACAGCTAAATCTAGAACGTTACCACGAGAAATAAATTCTTTAAACTCTTTTATCACTTAAAAACAACTCCTAATAAAATATGTACAGCTTTTAACGTCAATCAGTATTTGGACGTATTCCCAATTTCGGGAGAAAGTAATAGTAAATGTTATTCGCCAATTTCGGCGAAAAGTAATGGTGACCGAAAATTCGGCAGACCTTGTTATAGCACTTGCTAAGCGGAGAAATCCGTTCAGTACATCCCTTGATAAGTACGATAATTAAGATCTATGTATTAATTACTCAACCGAAAATTCGGCTCAGTACATCTCTGTTAATGATCTACTATAAGGACTCAATTCAAAAATAGATTCGGCTGAAATTTAAGCCGAACTAAGCACCTATTTTTATTAAGCGGGAAAATTCCTGTCTACTATGAAACATCTCCCCCAAATTGGGGACATCTTTTCAATAGGTCGAAAACTCGGCTGATTAAAGATTTATCCAGAATTGGATAGGTCTTTTTCAATATGCTCAAAATTGAGCTGATCTAACATCTCGTTAAAATTAACGGCATCTTTTTAATCGGCTGCTTAAAGATTTAATCCCATCTCCCACTTAGATAAAGTGGAAGTATAAAGACTGCAAAACCTAACAACAATAAAATCCAGCCAACAAAGGCAAGTGGTCGATTAGTAGTTTTGTAATTTATAAACCAGCCATTGACCCATTTTGTAGTAAATACTAACAATAATAAACCAATAATTGTTATTCCCAATCCTGTATACATAATAATGTTATCAACCATATTAATCGTATGCCTACCATAGCAATTTGATATTTCTATTTTTAGCTTCTACTGTTCGATAATCTTGCTTGTACTAGATACATAAAATTTTCTATTTTAGTAATACTCAATATATCTATTTTCTGTCCGTTATATAGTCCAGTAGCTTTATTGGTAAGTTCAGATAATAACTTAGCGTCATTCTCAAAACTAACTGGCACACTGAAACCATCAAATTTATTATTGCTGTCAAAACTGATTTGAGCATTTTTAAGTTGTTTTCCTTCAATAAAGAGCTCCACAGTTATCCTCCTAACAAGCATCCTTACCTTCAATTTTTCTTGTTTTTACAACGGTTACTAACTAAAAAGTTGTACAACATTACGTATATTGATTCTTAATATATAAGTAGAGTTATTACTTTCTCTTTTTGAAAGATAAACGTTTTTTATGAAATACACTATGTTTTATACGATCAGTTTCTACATCATTATTGTTAGTAGCCTTCTTAAGCCCTATGGAAGTAAATGTGAAAATGGTTAAGCCTAACATAATAAAATTTATCTTTTTCATTTTAATAATCTCTTCAATCTATCGTAATTATTGAGTTACTATTCAGTATTAAGTTAGTGTAATTTATACGTCAATTAATATTGGACATAATTCCCACATACAGAGTCGGACTGTATCTAGTCACCGGAGTGGGGAAAAGATATTACCTAAGCTGGGGGCTGCCAAGTATGATTAAAAATAAGCCAATGCAGATAAAGATAATCCCCCAAAACATCTGTGTAAACATACTACGATCACCAAAAAAGAAACGTAAGATATTTAAAGTTCGACCAAGAGTTATTATTAATGCTCCAATAAAAAATATAATTATTCCAATGATAGCCATAATACTCGTTTCCATAAACTATTCGCTCCTTTGTAAATAAAGTATTAATGTAACGCGGTATAGAATGTAAAAAACCCTAAGAAAATACCAGGGATGTTAGCTGCAATGATCGGCCAATCACGTTCTAACATCTTACTTGGCGGTTAGGGGATGTGGCTTTTTTGTTAATGGCGTATAATTCATTTAGAGGTGAATATTTTGAAATTCATGCAAATCATATGGGGCTATGCTACGTTAACAGCTTTTTTTATTTCGCTAGTCTTACTATTGAAGATTATTTTTCAGTTTCAGAGCCAAAATTTTTGTTGTTTTCTTGTCTATTTGTTTCTAGTGTTTGTTGTTCGGATTCGCCCTCTGAAGGATTCAAATTATCCGTTTGGCTTTCATATGGAATTTGTGTTCCGAGATTCTCGTTAGAAAGCTTAAGTTTATCCTTTACAACTTCGACTTGAGTCTCATCAAATGACTCATTAATTATTTGCGTAACAGGTTGTTCTTTTTCAAAAAAGTTTTTTTCTATTTTTTTACTATTTTCGGAGTATCTTTGAGCAATTGAATTAGCAATGCGGCTGGTGGCGTCGTTAATTGATTTTTGCTGGCTTTTATTATTGGGTAATTGCCCTAACTTTGTCAGAGTATCAGCATCTTTATTTGCAATTTCAGCTTCGCTTGCTTTTTCTTTAATTTGTTTATTTATGATTTCGAGTTGTCTTTTTAAACGTTCATTTTTGGAAAAATATCTTATAACCCCTTGCAGTTTTACGGTATTGTCACCATGATGGAATTCTATTTCACCAAATAATCCATTGAAAAGAGTAATAAGAAGTGCAAGATTCTGAGGGGTCACATATTGAATAATATCTCCAGGAGATTGAACTTTTTGTTTTTGATACACATCGTCTAAGTTTTCCCCAAGAATATTCTTCACCATAAGTTGATATTCTAACCAAGTAGATGAACTTATCTTTTCGGAAGTATTTACGCCAATCCTCATGTAATAGTTTTCTTTATATTTGTAGAATGGATTAATATATGGATTAAGCTCATTTGCATTACTAGTAAATTCAAATATACTTTGATGTGCGGTTTTAATCCAAGAAAGCTTATCCGGGAAATTTTTTCTTGGCAGTTCTTTTATCCATAAAATACGGCGCTTTAAAGTGAAAGGTGAAACATCATAAATCATTTGTCCATCATCATCTAATATTTCAGTATGATCGATAGATTTGGTGAAACTGTCAGAAGTTACAACTCCTATAAGGAATTTAATTGATGACTTATAAGGAACAACAATAAAGTCCCCAATATCAAAATCTTCAATAAAATGAAAAGCTCTAGTAGCTCTATTTGAACTTCTAGTGAGTTCAGATGTTCGATCTTTTTTTCTAGTTGTATCGTCTTTTTTCTTATTTGATGGATTTTCATCAAATTGTTTTAAGTCATGAGTTTGGAAAATATTTTTATACGCTTGTAGCAGTGCATCTTCTGAGGCTCGTATTGCGGGAGAAATATTTAAAAGATCGTTGAGGGACACGCCGTTCAAATCGATCGATACATAATTATTAGTCAGAAAGTCGGTATAATACTGTGCCTGACTATTTGCTCGAACAAACCAGTATCGTGTTTCTTCCGGTATATCAAGTATAGTGAGTGGTTTGGTTTCAGGATTACTATCCATAATATTTCCTCCAAAAATATGTACAACTTTTTTAACGTCAATCAGTATTTGGACGTAGAGTTAATAATCAATCGTAAATAAGTTCCTTAACTAATGGCTTGAACCAACTAGGAAGGTTAAATTCACTCATAAAGTTAGCCCAATTTCTGCGTTCATTCGGTACGTCATTATAGATTAATTTAGCAATCATCCTAATGGCCCGTATATTAGTTTCTCGCTCCTCTTTGTTCTTGATGAACGGGGAGAAAGTATATAGGAAAGTAGGCTGTGAGAATTGAATATGACTAATCTCATGAGCAAGTCTAAATGCAACGCTAATATTACATTCAAAATTATTGTTTAAATTGATAATCCTGCTTTTGCAAAACGCAACATCAGGATCTGCAGAGTTACCTTCAATGTTTTCTATCTTAATTCCTGCTTTATCCGCGATATAAATAAGACGAGCCAATAAATCGTCATGTAAATTATTGTGCATAATACTATTCACCACTATTCTTATTAGCCCTAAGCATAGCCAATAGAGCTTTTTTATATTCTTCTGAAAGTGGCTTACCATCAAACATGGCCATACCTTCTTCAGATAGGGCTTTGTCTAGGTCGACGGGTTCATCCATGGTAGAAGATTCTTCTTTGCCTAATAAAAAGTCTACAGATACGTGTAAAGTTTTAGCTACTTTAGCTAGGTTTTCTACTTTGGGTGATGAAGTGTCCCAACGTCTAATTTGACCATTAGAAATACCTGAAAGTCTCTCTAGCTCTGCTATGGTCATGTTTTTACCGGATGAAACTTCTTTAATTCTTCTATACAATGACATTTTTAATACTCCTTCAAAATGCCCATGACAAAACAAATTAGCTTTTTTGCTATTTTAGTGTTGACAAATAGATTATACGCTAATATACTATGTTCATAAGCTAACAAGTAATCTTTCTAGTAAACGAAAAAGATAGCAAGAAATACGTTCCCCAACGGTTTTATTGCACTTTCTTCGCTTATTAACTATGCGTTAATAATAGCGCAAAAGCTAATTTAGGTCAATATAATTAGCGAAAAAAGTTTACTGATTTGCTTACTACAAGATTATAAGGAGGTGTAAATATGCCAGAAACATTGAATGGACGTGAATTGGTTAAGAAATATCTTGAAGAAAATGATATCTCGAATGAAAGCATGGCAAAGATGTTTGGAATTTCAAAACAGTATTTCGGTGAAGTTTTGAACGGCCGAAAAACTGGTAAGCAACCAAATAAATTAATTTTGGCAATTATCCAAGAATTTGGAATCTAAATTTTTTTCAGATTTTTAGTAAAAGCACACATTTTTACCCCATATTATAGGTATAGGCGAAATAGTTCATTTTTTAGTCGAAAAAATTTATTTCCCCTATGTTATCTATGTAGGTTGAGGAAAAGTAATTTAAGCAAATTAAGAGCTTTCAAATTTATATTGCACTAAAACAACGATCCAGTAGTGATAAGTGCTAAAGCCCTATAGAAATAAATTATAAGGAAGTGTAGAAAATGAAATCAAACGTAGTATTTACGGAAACGTTTAGTTTGTATGATGAACCATTTACAACAGCGGATATGATAGCGGAGTATGCAGGGGTTTCAAAACATGCTGTGAACCAACTAGTTAGGCAATATAAAAATGATTTAGAAGAGTACGGAATATTGGCATTTGAAATGCGTAAATTAAGTGGACGTGGACGACCTAAAAAGATTTATCAACTTAGTGAAGAACAAGCAACACTATTAATTACTTATCTTGATAACACACCGCAAGTAAGAGCATTTAAGAAAGAGTTAGTTCGCCAGTTTTACGCTATGAAAACCGAGTTATTACAGCGTCAGTTAGTTCGTACGTCGGGTAAAGCTGGTAGACGTGAAATGACCGACGCTATTAAAGAAAGCTCAGTATTGAGTGATAAATGGTACGTGTACAGTAACTTTACTAAATTGTTGTATAAAACGGCGTTAGGGTTTGACGTTAGCAAGTTGCGCGAAGCTAGAAGGGTGGACAAGAAAGCTACTCCCTTAGATTTTCTAAATAAAGCAGAGTTAGACGCCTTAAATAAACGTCAAAATCAGATAACCACTTTAATTGATTTAGGAATGGATTATCAAGCGATTAAAGACGTTTTAAGTAATCAAGGTGTTATCTATCAAACAACGCTAAAAATACCAGAGAAAGCGAGGAACTAAGTCATGGTGGCATATATATCAGTAAAAGCATTTCTGTTATGCACGATTTTAGTGCTGGGAGCCTATGGATTAGGTAAAACACACTATTAGGAGGTGAGAAGCATGGAAATACCACTAACGTTAAGTGAAGAAAGCTTGAATGTTATTCATGATGTGATGCTAAAAAGTGCACAGGAAGCATTTAGTGAAGTTGTACAACAACAAAAGTATCCAAGATATATGACTATTAAAAACGCTTCAGGCTATGCAGGAGTTGCAGTTAATACATTTAAGAAAGAATTCATTAATAGAGGTTTGAGAGTGATTGATCCAGATGGATTAAAGCGGATTGATAAGAATGATATTGATGAATTTATGGAAAATATGAAATTTTAGGAAAGCTTGCGGAGGCTTAATACTAAGTATAAGAAAGGATTAGGAATGAAAAAAAAGAGTATAAAAAAACCATCCATCACGGCAATGATGAATGGCGGAATAATAACGTTTACCAGCGTTTTTATTGTACTCAATTCTAACAAATTCCTAAAAGTAAAACAAACATGAAAAATAATTTACCAGATTTAGAAGATACTAATTACAAAATTATTCAAGTAAGTGCTTTATTGAGTTATGTTGGCAATGATTTAGCGAATCTAAGTGACGCTGTAGAAAATAATGATCATACAAATATGGTTATACAAGCGAGTTATATGGATGATCGTGCATTTTTTACTTGTAGGACGGCTTTAGATTTAATTGAAGAAATTCAAAAGGATGTAGAAGCTTGTATTAGACCGATTGACGAGGTGAGTGGACGTGCAAGCAATTAATAAAGCGTTAGAACTTGCTGAATTGGGTATTGCTAGTTATCCCACTAAAGATAAAAAGCCCCTTACTCCACACGGACACTATGACGCAACGACTGAACCAGAGGAATTAAAACGTTTGTTTAAGCATTCTTCTGATATCAATATACGACTAAATACAAGCCATTTAATTGTTTTAGATGTAGATAGACACGCAGGAGGTAAAGACGGCACAGAGGAGTTATATAAGCTTGCTGAACAGCATGGTAATTTCTTTGATGATACTTACTTCGAAAGTACTCCGCATAATGGTTTACATTTCTTTTTTAAGACGAACGCTAAGCAGTTAAGAGACAAGACCGATCTGGATAACGGGTTAGAAATCATTGCTGATCAGATAGTTATAGCACCTTCTAGAGGATATGAATCAGCTAAGCATATGAGCTTTAAAGATATCAAAGAGGCACCGACATGGTTAGTTGATATGGCAAAGGTGGTCCCTAGTCACTCAGCGGAAAATTCCGCTCAGTACAACGGTATTAAACGTTATGGAGCTTATCTATTAGAAGAGATGGCGCAAGGAGCCACTACAGGGCAGAGAAATACCTATCTAACTAAGATGATAGGCAAGATGTTGTATCAAGGCACAGCACCTAAAGTAGTGTATGAATTTGCCTGCATTGCTAACCAGCATTTTGTTAATCCAACTTTATCAGATAAAGAACTAAACAAAATTTTTAAATCTGTGCTGCAAAGAGAAACTAAACGATTAAAGGGGGTGAGCGTTTGAATGAAATACCAGAAGAAGTTATGGAAGATATTAAAGACTTTGAGCAATCAGAAGTTAGCAAAAGTCAAGTATCAGAGTCAATAAAATATTTTAAAAATGAACACAATATGCGTCAAATACTAAAGAGTGAAGCTTTAAAAGTTAAAAAAATGATACAAACCGAAAAGCAAGCCCAGAACGGTATTTTACCAGAGCTAAAACCCCGAGCAGTAGCGGATATATTTGAACAGCATTTTTACTGCATTAAGTTAAGTAATCAAGAAGGCGAGCGAGTCCTATTCTATGATTGTTTTGTAGGTATATATGTTCGTAATTATGATCAGATTAAACGTTATATCGCTATGATAGAGCCAAATTTAAATGAGAAACAAGCCGAGAGTGTTATATACCACATTGGTAATGATACAAAAATTAAACCGGAAACTAAAAGTCGTACGCTAATCCCAGTTGGTAATGGTATCTATGACTTAAAGCAACATAAATTGCTCCCGTTTAGTCATAAATATGTTTTTTTGACCAAGATAAAAACCAATTATGTAGATAAACCACTCGTGCCAAATATTAATGGGTGGACGGTCGATGACTGGTTTCTAGAATTAGCAAAAGGTGATCAGCAAATAGTTAATCTATTTTGGGAAGTTATTAGTGATTCGATTAATGGAAATTTTAGTAGGCGTACCGCTATATTTTTAGTTAGTACGCAGGGTAGTACAGGTAAAGGATCGTTTCAGTCTCTAATTATTAATCTAGTTGGTATGGAAAATGTAGCAACTTTAAAAGTGAACGAATTCGATTCGAGATTTGCGCTTGAAAATATTGACGGTAAAACGGTGGTGATTGGGGATGATATAGCACCAGACATTTACATTAAAGATAGTTCTAATTTTAATAGCGTCGTATCAGGCGATCCTATTCAGATTGAACCTAAAGGCAAAAAAGCATATCCCGCTATACTAACACCAGCAGTTATTCAATCAAGCAATGGTATGCCTAATTTTCATAATAAAGAGGGTACTAACCGTAGATTGCTGATTATCCCTTTTAATAACCATTTCGAAGGTGATGACAATAATTGGAATATTAAAGATGACTATTTGAAACGTGATGGGGTGTTGCAATATGTCTTATATAAAGCATTACAGCTAGACTTTACCAAGTTTAGTGTTCCTGATGCTTCATCAAGAGCATTAGATGATTTTAAATTAGAAAACGACCCTGTGCGAGCTTTTAAAGTTGAATATTTTGATAGATGGGATTTGACAAAGGTACCAGTGTCTTATGTTTATAATGCTTACACAGTTTATTGCGAAGCTAGGGGACAAAAGAGAATGAGTCAAGCTAAGTTTGCCAGACGTTTCTTTGAATTAATCAAAGATAAGTATGAAAACAAAATAGCTAGATATGATGAAAAAGAAGCCAATAAAGTTAAAGCTGATCTTGAGGAATCGATTAAAGAATTAGATAAATTCAATAAGATGTATTCACATGATTTTAGTGTTAACACTGGAAAAACCAAGCAATCTTATGTTAGCTGTTAGCGAACGTGTTAGGGAAATATTTAATAACGCTAACAGGGATAAACGCCTGTATATTAACGTTTATAGATAGTTTGTTAGCGTGTTAGTGATATTTTTATTATTTTATATATAGTAAAGAAGAAAAAGGCATAGAAAGAGTTTGCAAAAAAAAGCTAACACGCTAACAAAACTCTAAAACCCTTGTGGCAGTAAAGACGAGCATGTTAGCAGTATCCCTAACAAAGGCTAACATTTTCACTAACAACACTCAATAAAATGTATTCACATAATTTTAGTTTAGAAACTGAAAAAAACTTTCAATTCTTATGTTTCACTGTTTTAGTTTTTGTTTCACTAATTTTCAGAAAGTAAAACAACTATAATCGCTGATATATCAATGCTTGTAGAAGGTATGTTTCATTGTTTCACTTATATAACATACTTTATATATAGTAGAGAATAAAAAAGACATAGAAAGAGTTTACGAAAAAAAGTAAAACAGTGAAACAAGGAGCCTTTAGGCCATGTGGCAGTAAGCATGAATATGTTTTACTAAGGTGAAACAAAAGTAAAACAAAAAGTGAAACATCACTCTTTAAAGAGTTAACAGCGAATTTAATAAAAAGTATAACCATTTACCCGCCAGAACTACCAGAGATGAATGAGTATATATGATTTATCCTAAAAACTACTATTGAAATAGTTCCAAATTGAACGAATAAAAAAATAGACATTCCATAAAAAGGTATGCCTATTCGCCAGTAACTATCTACGAATACTATTATACCATGATTGGTGGGTATTTGATGGTTAAGTACAAAGAAGTAATAAAGATTTTAAAGCAAGTGCCACTACAAGAATTTAGAGGGGCCTATTACGGCTATTAGGAGGAAATAGAAATGACAGAATTTGAAAACGTAAGAGACGCATTAAAGGATGCTATTGAAATCGCAGATGCTAAATCATGGGGCGATATTAAAGAAGGCGGAACAGTCAGACCTGTAACGATCCAAGATGTACAGGATTTGATGCAAGAACGGTTATATAACATTGCAGACTTATTAGGAATGAGTGACCTATATTTAGAAGGTGAAAATGATGAAGTACACGACTAAAGAATTAACTCGTATTCAAGGTACTCATGATCCTTATAATTGTGAAATTATAAGTTGTGATGTGTGTGCTCGTTTCTGGTCATATGCTAGAGGGCTAAGGCAACAAAGTAGTGAAGAAATTAAAACGGGTAGAAAAGGAAAATTGAACGAGAAACAACAAGCTTTAAAAGTATTAAGTAAGATTAAATTTACTAATGTTTCAGATTTGATTAGTAAACATTCGGTAGCCTTACGAACAGCAATTAAAGTAGGTTGTTCAATTCGCGAAATTGCCTTTGAATTAGACTGCAGAGATTCTCAAGTTGCTAAAGCATTGGATAGTTTAAAGTTAAAGCCTAAAACTAAGGCACAATTAAAGCTAGAAAAGTACCGTAAACAATTGAAAGCAATGGTACAAGCAGGATACAGCATTAAAGGGATAACTAAAGCGTTGGGCAAAAAGGATTATGAAGGATTAGCGTTTTACTTAAGAAAATATGATTTACCAATTCCAAAGACCAATAAGTTGACTATTGAAGAGGTAATCTATACCAGTGGAAATTATTACAAACGTCGTTACTTTGATATGGAAGGCAACGAGGTCGAACTTAGAAGAATTAATGCATAATTTTTTCTAGGTCGTTCAGAACGACTTAGCTGTGATTGAGCAACAAAAAAGGAGCAACTTACCAACAAGTTACCCCTGATACGTCTGAGTATGAGTAGATTAAATTTTTTAGGCTACTATATCAGATCATGAGGTATACAACCATGCTACTACCTGAAATAAATCATAAAGTAACAATTAAACAAGTTAAAAGGTTCTTTGAAAAAGATTTTCAGACACTACAGAATATGGCGCATGTATCGTATATGGATATTAAAAGCCCAACGTTAAGTGATTTACCTAATAAAAGTGTTACCAGTAATGGCATTGATAGCAAGATGAATAATTATATGTACGCTATTGAAATACTAGCTAAGATTAAAGAGGCACTTGCAGGGATAAGAGAAAATAAAAGGAAGTTTATTGAATACCGCTATTTTAAATGTTTGACCTGGTATGAAATTGGAGAATTAACTGGCTATGGACGTAGTCGAGGCAGAGAGATACTTAATAGTGGACTAATAGAATTTGCTTATGCTTTTGTAGATACAGAAGACTTGAGAGTAATTAAGAAGAATGGTACTCAATGAGAATCACAAGAACCTTAGGATACTAGGGAGGGGAGGTGAGAATAATGAACTACAATAATACTAGCTTTTCTTTAGAGCAAAAGGCAGTTATCAGAGCATATGAAAAAGAGAATATACATTATAGAGGTGGAAGCTTTATTAATTTAAACAAACGTAGTATCCACAGTAAAACTAAAAGTAAACTATTGAAAGAATTGAATCGAATAGAAAGAGAGACAACAACATTATGAGAAAAAATAAATCTATTGAGGTAGAAGCACCAACTAAACCTGAATATAGTACAACGGCTCAGCAAGCGTACTACAAAGCATTATCAAGTGTTCATACAAAACTATTAGCATATATCAATGATAGGGACACTGCAGCGCTAGACAACTTCGAAGTAAAGTTTGTATTGGATCAACTTCGTGCCATTAAGTCGACAATAACAGATGGAGCAAGTGTTGTTGATGGTGGAGTGTTTAGAGATATAGACAGGTTTAATCACCAAGTACAACAATACTATGGATCAGTTAACATAAGGAGTAACAACGTTTCAGCTGATGAAAAACTACAGCAATTAAATGATGAGTTTAATATTGAACAATTAAACAAACAAGCACAAGAAGAAATACGAAAGAATGAACAAATGAAGGCGAAATATTCAAAGCAGTTAGATGAATACATTGATAGTTTAAGAGAATTTGAAAAAGTTCCGTATTATCGTGGAATTGATTTTGAATTACAAGATCGAACATTAGTGCAACAGGAAAAGAAAAGTAATGTAATAGCTAATAGATTGCTAGAAAAAACGCAAATTTAAACAGGTAAGGTCATTTAATGTTATAATTAAAGCACCCCATTTCCAATAAATCTAATTTTTTAGTAGAGTCGTTAAAATATTTAACGGCTCTATTTTTTAAATAAAAGGTATATGAAAGTCGAGAAGAGTCAAATAACCCCCGCCCCATAGGCTTTCTGATAAAGAGCGAAACGCCATAATGTTCTCTCACTATATGCTACTTTTAAAATTTTTAGGGTAGGGGGGTACCCCGAATAAACGTTGATGTAGCAACATTGTTACTATAATTTACATCAATAGTGTGCCTTTTTTAGGAAATAGGTTTATTATCCGTTTTATTTTAATAGACAGAGTAATGTATTCTTTATAAGCTCACAATCAAGTATTATTAATTGTATTGTGTGACACGTTATTACTGTAATTAAGGGTAGATTATGATACCCTTGGTCAACGTGATTTGGTGTTCGTTTGGAGATTAATTACTTATTAATCCTCTAAATTATTGCCATTCAAGATAAATGGTTTTATTTTTTAAAATGTATAGTATTTTGCTGGATTAAGTATTAAAATATAGTCAATTCCTTGGATTTATTATTTACCTTACACGAAAAGGAGCCTTCTAGTTTTTCTATTCTAGAAGGCTCCCTTTTGTCTTATGTCAGGCCTAAAAGTATATTTAGCGAACGCATATATGTTATTATCATGGCAATGGAATACTCCTCCATTAGTCGATAGCTCTCTAGTTAACTCTAGAGAGTTTTTTTGTTGTTCTTATTAAAAATTATGTTTCCCTAGGATTTGTGTTTAATCTAGCTGTAAATCTATCCTAACAAAAAAGATGAGGTGCCAAAATGGAACCCCATATTACTTTCTCCCGAAATTGGAAAAAAGTCCCTCAATAGGGGTGATACTCTGTAAAAGAGGAAGTTTCAATTTAGGACATCCTTTTCAGAGGGGAGTAATGAATTGTGCCTCCCTTGAAAAAGTTAAATTATAATAGACGGCAATTTTACATTATATGATTTTCATATCCTTTTGAAGGTTAACAGGATTAATTGGCTATCGTTTTGAGCGACAGCGAACTAAAAAACATATCACTGCCAAAAGTGGCAATGATAATAAAAAGTATTTGTAATTTAAGCATGTTGATAAGCTAAGAATTTGATATGATTTAATCACTAGTTAGATAGAATAATGTTTGTGGAGGCGTCATTAATGCAAGTATATTTTTTGTGCACAGGTAATTCATGCAGGAGTCAAATGGCGGAAGGGATGGCAAAGAAATATTTTCCTGATTGGGTAATTGCCAGTGCTGGGATTGAGGTGCACGGATTAAATCCATATGCGGTTAAAGTAATGCATGAAAAAAATATAGATATCTCTAAAAATAAGTCTAAGTTAATCGATATGGATTATCTAAATCATAGTGATCTAGTGATTACTTTATGCGGAGACGCTAAAGATAAGTGCCCTGTAACACCGTCTACAGTTAAAAGAGAACATTGGGGGTTTATTGACCCAGCTTTAATTCAAGGAACAGAAAGCGACAAATTAAGGGCATTTAGAATGGTGAGAGATGGAATTGAAAAACGTATTATTGAAATGCGATCAAAGTAAAAGATGTGCGCAAAATTAAGCACATCTTTTTTTATAGCTTTTTGGCTTCCTTGTTCAAAATAAAAGACCAACTATCTAACTAAAGATAATTGGTCTAGGTGCGTCTCCGCAAGCTTCTTTTATTATTCATTGTTTAAATCACTCCAGTTTTTGGCTTCCCTTTTGGCTACCCCTCGTATAAATTGTATGCTTTTATATGAGATTATCTAAAATTAAGAATGCTGACATACCAGCGTTTTGATACCATTTACGTTCATCTGTAACGTCTTCAATGGATCCGAACGGACTTGAACCGTCGACCCCCTACATGCGAAGCAGGTGCTCTCCCAACTGAGCTACGGACCCGTTTTCACGTTTATCATACCACTTTTAACCCAAAAATTGATATTATAATGAGAGAAAGTTACCATTAACGGATAATGTTTTTTAGCAAGTTGGCTAAAGATAAGGAGCGTTATTAATGAATAAAAGTACTAAATATATGTTAGCTGGCTTAGGTGCCGCAGCTCTCGGAATTACTGCTGGAATGGGAATTGGCGGATATATTAGTTTTTTAGTTGGGATTAAAAATACGGAAAAAGCTAAGAATAAAGCCATTGAACGTTCACAATCTCAAGATAATAATGCCCTCAATATTGAATGGTTTAATAATTTAGAACCAGAAGAAATTAGTATGCTTAGTGAAGATGGCCTTCAATTGCGAGCATCATTTTTACGACAACCAGAAGCCAAACAGTCTAAAAAGACGGTTATTTTAGCCCACGGATACCATCACGCCCGAATGCAAATGATTCCGTATGCCAAAATCTTCTATAATATGGGTTACAACGTTTTGATGCCCGATGCACGCAGTCATGGTGAAAGCGAAGGCAACCTAATTGGGTTTGGGTGGCTGGATCGCCGCGACTATGTACGTTGGGTTCAACGCGCTGTTTTATTAACCCATACGGATGAAAAAATTGTTTTAATGGGGATTAGCATGGGTGCTGCAACCGTGATTTCTGCGGCAGGGGAACCAGATATGGCGACTAACTTAACTGCTGTGATTGAAGATAGTAGTTTTAATCGTTTAGACAAACAATTCCGACATCGTTTGAAACGCTACTACCACTTACCATCGCAAGAGTTTGAGGCGATTGCTAGTGCATTAACCAAAAAAGAAGCTGGTTACTCATTTAAAGAAGCTAATATTCAAGAACAGGTTAAAAAAGTTCGAGTTCCGATCATGTTTATCCATGGCGAAGCCGATCGTTATGTTCCAATCGAAATGCTGGATGATTTAGTGGAAGCAGCTCGTGTTCCTAGCCAAGTTTATTTGGTTGACCAAGCCGATCACGTGCAAGCTCTCCCAACTAATCCGCATCGCTATCAAATCGAGGTAGCAAATTTTTTGGAGAAGTATGTAGACTAGCATGAATGAACAGATTAAATATTATTTTATTGTAAATAAATGGGCGGGAGCGCACCATTCAGCCCAGACGTGGGAACAGCTCCATCAACTTCTCGTGCAAAACGCTGTTAACTTCGAACGTGTGGTAACAAAATACCCCCAACATGCGACCCAGTTAGCCCAAGAATTTGCCGATCTACATCCGCAAGGCTGGGTAATTGTTGCTATTGGTGGGGATGGCACTCTCCTAGAAGTGCTGAATGGAGTGCGCCGCTCTAAAAACACCGTTCCCATTGGCTATGTTCCAGCGGGTTCGGGGAATGATTTTGCACGGGCAGTCGGCATCGCCCCTGATCCGTCCACGGCCTTACAGCAATTAATCCAGACCACCGCCCCAATTACCTTAGACATTGGAGCTTATCAGAACCAAGCAAACCAACTGACCCAGTATTTTACCAACAACATTGGGATTGGCTTTGATGCCCGAGTGGTCTATGAAGCAAATCAAGGTCAGAAAGTTAGGCTGAGCAAGTGGCACTTAGAATCGATGGCGTACGTTTCGGCCCTCCTCAAAACGTTAATGCGTCAAAAAGGATTCCCACTTACGATTGATATCGACGGTGAGCGTCATGAATTTGTGAATGCCTTCGTCGTTTCACTAACGAATATCAAATATTTTGGTGGAGGGGTCGGTATTGCGCCTCGCGCTAACTTACACGACGGAAAACTAGACGTGGTAATTACTGAAAAATTGAGTTTTTTCAAGTTTGTTAAGTTATTTATTAAGCTCTTACGTGGTGGAAAGCATCTCGATATGCCGGATGTTTTCTTTAAAACTGGACGAGAAATTCACGTACAAGCTTTTGAAAATGAACATGGTCAAGTTAATGGGGAAGATTTACCATTACAAGCTTTTGACTTGAAAATATGGATGACCAAACAACCATTTTGGTTTAATCATAAAGAGGCTGCGTCTCAAGAGTAATCTTTCTTTTGGGCGCAGCCCTTTTAATATTTTTGTAGTAGAATGGATGATGCAAGTTTTAAGTGGGGGAGCGTTAGTGAGAGATGAATGCAGTAACAATTTTTGTGCATGGATTTAATGGAAATGCGGATTCTACGGACCATTTGATCCATGGAGCACAGAAAAATGGCTGGGCGCAAAAGATGCTGGTGGTCAAAATCAAAAATGATGGGGCAATGGATTTTGATGGCGAACTCGATCAGCAGGTCGCTAATCCGATGGTTCAGGTGTTGTTTGAAAACAATCGGGCTCCTGAACGCCGGCAAGTTAGTTGGATGCACCAGTTATTAATTAAATTAAGACAAAGTTTTGGAGTCGAACAGTACAATGGGGTCGGTCATTCGCTAGGAAGTAATGTCCTGGTTAATTTAGCGATTAAGTTTGGCAAAGATTCACGTTTACCAGCTTTGAAAAAATTAGTGACCATTGCGGGTCCTTTCAATGGATTACATGGATTTCTTTCACAGGATACTGTTAAAGATGTAATGACCAAAAGTTGGGAACCTAATAAAAGAACCCATCATTTTAAAAAGCTAGTTCGTAATCGCCACTTGTTTCCTAAAGGGGCTGAAGTTTTAAACGTAATTGGGAGCGTGGATGGAATTTTAAATAATGATGTCTATGTGGCAGTTGATTCGGCCCGCGCAGTGGGCTACCTCCTCGATGGGGTGGCAGCCAAAGTTTCCGAGTTGATGGTAATTGGACCCGACGGCTATCACTGTGAGTTAAATCGAAGCCAAAATGTTTCACGTGAAACTAACCAATTTTTATGGGATGAAAAATACATAGCGCAAGATTTTAAATTGATTAATTCCTATCGAGCGGACAAGGTATACCAACTCGCGCCTGAGGAGTTAAATTGGGCAAATTAATTGGTTGTCAAAACGACTGGAAGCTGATAGAATATTTGATATAGATAGCAGCTTACAAAAAGTAAGCTAGTTTTTAATAAAAGGAGCAATTCAAAATGAGCACTCAAGCAAATTTAACTAACGAAGAAATTTTTGAAGCAATGAATTCAGGTAAGAAAATGTTATTCTTTACAGCTGGCTGGTGCCCTGATTGTGCCTTCATCAAGCCCGCAATGCCGGACATCATGAAGAAGTACGATCAATATGATTGGATTACGGTTGACCGTGATGACAATCTAGAAGTTGCTCAACATTTTGGTGTGATGGGTATTCCAAGTTTTATCGCCCTTGAAGACGGTAAGGAACTCGGCCGTTTTGGTAAAGGTGAACGCCGTACTCCCCAAGAAGTTGAAGAATTCATTCAGGGCATTGCCTAACCATTAAAGTTAATTCTAGCAAGCTGTATAGAAATCGATTTTCGATTACTATACAGCTTTTTTATTTTCTACTTTTTAGTTACTGTGAAACTATGTTAATGATTACACAATCACTTAGAACTTTAAAAGTTAATAATGATTGAAAACGGATGAAACAGCATTACACAGCACATTCCACCATTGTACAAAATTGCTAAATTAAGTTGTTTTTTAATATGAAATTGCTTATCATCATTAATAATAAACGGTATCAGTTTAAAAAATATTAAAATCACGCCAAAAGGTAATGCCAATCGTTTTTTTTAGTTTTAAAATAAACGGAAAGGTTAACGATATGACACTAGAAAAACTTGAAATATATTTATGGTGGATTACAGTGCTGATGGCGGCTATCACTATTGGAATTATCGGTGGATATTACTGGTGGACCCGGAATAAGGGGAGCGATTATTTACGGAATGATGAAATCCCACTTCGTTATTTTATCCAAAAACAAGTTGATCGTAAGGGAAATACCATTGGCTACGAGTGCCTATTGCGCACGCAAAATGAAGCGGGACAGTGGGTTTTGCCACGTGATTTTGAATCCCTACCACTGCAACGCGTGATTAGCTTACTGGAGACGACTTTCCAATCTTTAGCCGATGAGCATGTAACCCTTTCTATTAAATTAACTTACAACCAAATTATGAGTCCGGCTTTTGAATACTTTGTGCGGTGGGCAATTGCGAAAATTGAGCCACTTAATTTAGCTATTGAACTTTCAATCCATGAAATGAATCGGCTAACCAATCGCCGTCTTTTTAAAAGAAGAATCCAGATTGGGCGTAGCTATGGAGTTCAATTTACGATTAATAATGTAGGTTCATCTTTAAATGACTTGAAACATATTGAGTGGTTACTAAGCGAAATTGATGTTTTAAAGGCTTCCATGAGTAGTTTTAGAAAGAAAGATCCCAACGAATGGCTCGATCTTAATCTCCAATTTTGGAATAAGTTGGCCCAAGAAAATGAAATTAAATTGGTTTTAGTGGGAATTGAAAATGAAGCCGACGAGGCGTTAGCGGAGCAGCTCCGGATTGATGCGCGCCAAGGCTATCTTTTTGGCAAGCCGGAGGATGTTTACCGAAAGCAGGTTTAGGATGAAAAACGAAAAAGAACGTCAGCAGCTATATACAGATTTGTATTTTGAAAAAGGACACTGGTGGTTGAAAATATGGCAAACGTTAGTCGCCATTTTCGGTTGGATGTGTGTGTTTGTTCCTATCATCATCACCGTCACTTCCTTTTGGGCGATTTATAATCCAAAGATTCCGCATATCTGGTCTTATAGTGAAGGAATTTTTGAAATTAAATTTATCGGAATCTTATTGGCCTTTGCATTTGTCATGGCGAGCTTGTTTGCGACGAGTATGACGATTATTCAAAATCGGCGGCGGGATCGGCTGGCTGAACAGTGGCCTACCTACAATCCAATTAATCAGCGTCGACGGGAAGATACATTAGAAGCATTTATGGACGCCCGATTTGGCAGTAAGGAATTCCGTGAAAATACCAGGTACTACGAAGTAAAACCAGAACAAAATCTGGATACAGACGAAATTAAAGAAATTTATCGAGCATCTAATTTAGACGATCTTGGATAAGGAGCAAAAATGTCATCAATCTTTATTGATAGTATTTTCAAAGGATCCCTGATTGATACGACCATTAACATTATTCTTTTGATACTTTGTTTATATCCTGTAATCGGGGCGTTCTTCTGGTTTACAGGCTCATTGTCGTATCGCTTTTTGAAAACCCATAAACGGGATGAAGGCTGGGAAAATATTCTACCTGCGGACCAACCATTAATTACCATCATGATTCCAGCCCATAATGAAGAAGTCATGATTGAAGAAACGATCACCTATCTTTTTAACGAAATTAATTACACTAATTTTGAAGTTTTAGTCGCTGACGATGGCTCGACGGATCAAACGGGAGCAATCTTAGCACGCTTGAGAAAACAATATCCACGCCTGCGGACGATTAAAATCTTGAAAAATAAAGGGAAGGCGCATGCTTTTAACATTGGAATGTATTTTGCGAAAGGGGAATACATTCTTAGTAATGATGCGGATACGATTCCCGAACCGGATGCTTTGATGAAGTACATGAACTTTTTCATGCATGACCGGGATATGAATACTTCGGCGGTAACAGCTAATATGGATGTTCAAAACCGCACGAAGATTTTAGGCAAGGCCCAGACGGTTGAATTTTCGAGTATTGTTGGGGTTATTAAACGCAGTCAAACTTCAATTAACGACTCGATGTATGCCTACAGTGGCGCCAACACGTTGTATCGCAAGAGTTTTCTGATTGACGTGGGAGGCTTCCGGCAAAATCGGGCGACCGAAGATATTAGTATTGCCTGGGATCACCAGATGATTGGGGCAATTCCGCGGTTTGCTCCTAATATTGTCTTTCACATGAATGTCCCCGAATCCCTTAAAGATCTTTATCACCAACGTAAGCGTTGGGCGCAAGGGGGAACTGAAGTGTGGTTGACCAATATTAAGAAGTTCCTCTTACATCCGATTAAGCATCGTTATCAAATGTCGATGTTTATTGACTCAACCCTTTCCATTATCTGGTCATTTTTCTTTATGATTACCACCGCTGTTTTTATCATTACCATGTTGGTTTTCTTACTGACGGGGAATTACGAACGAGTCTTTCACGGAATCGTGATGTCTTTTATCTTTGTGACCTTTGAGCTACTGGCCGGGTTCTTACAATTATTAGCGGCTTTAATTTTGGACCATCATGCTGCTAAGTTAAAATACCTTATTTTTGCGCCGCTTTATATGCTCTTTTTCTGGATGGTCAATCCCGTGACGGTGGTCATGACGTTTGTACCAGCTCTTAAAACGATCTTTGGTTTTGGTTCTGGAACTTGGATTAGTCCTGAACGTAAATCACTGCAAAATAAATAAAACATATTCCGTTTTATCTGCGGAATATGTTTTTTGTTTGCCGTGAAAGCTATACAAAAAATGGAAAATAGTTCAAACTTATCTATGAAAAGGCTTTCTACAGAAAAAGCTCATTAAAAGAGAGGATGGATGAAAATGACAAAATTACCAGAAAACTTTTTATGGGGCGGCGCTGTGGCTGCTCATCAATTAGAAGGAGCATGGCAAGCAGATGGTAAAGGGGTTAGCATGGCCGACGTGATGACGGCGGGAGCTAACAAGGTACCGCGGAAGATTACCGATGGGGTAGTGCCGGGTGAAAATTACCCTAACCACGAAGGAATCGATTTTTACCATCATTATCGTGAAGACGTTAAAATGTTTGCCGAATTAGGCTTAAAAGCTTTCCGTACTTCGATTGCTTGGACCCGCATCTTTCCTAATGGTGACGATGCTGAACCTAATGAAGCTGGTTTGAAATTTTATGATGATCTCTTTGATGAATGCTTGAAATACGGGATTGAACCGGTAATTACCTTGGCACATTTTGAAATGCCCTATCATTTAGTTAAGAAATACAATGGTTTTTCTGACCGTCACGTAATTGATCTTTATGTTCGTTTCGCTGAAACTTGTTTCAAACGCTATAAAGATAAGGTTAAGTATTGGATGACGTTCAACGAAATCAATAATCAGAGTATGTACAATAATGACTTCTTGATGGCTACCAACTCAGGGTTAGTTTTCAAGGGGGGTGAAAATCGTGAAGCAGCGATGTATCAAGCTGCTCACTATGAACTAGTAGCTAGTGCTAAAGCAGTTAAGTTGGGTCATGAAATTAATCCAGACTTCCAAATCGGTTGCATGATTAATTTCACGCCATTTTATCCGCTCAATGCAGCCCCAAATAACATCATGTTGGCTGAACGTTTAATGCAACGGCGTTACTGGTTCTCCGATGTGCATGTCAACGGGGTTTATCCAGAAAACGTTGAAACTTACTTGCAACAAAAGGGTTATCGTCCAGACATTACAGAAGCGGACCGTGAAATCCTTAAAGCCGGAACAGTGGATTATGTAGGCTTTAGTTACTACAATTCCAACACCGTGGCTCTTCCTGAAGGTCGGTCAATTGATGAAAACTTAGCTCCAGAAGACGTAACGGTTGAAAATCCATATCTTGCAACTAGTGATTGGGATTGGCCAATTGATCCAGTGGGTCTCCGTTATTCCCTCAATTGGTTAAACGACCGCTACCACTTACCAATGTTTATTGTTGAAAATGGATTAGGGGCTTACGATACGGTCGAAAGTGATGGGGCAATCCATGATCCATACCGTGTGGATTATCTCCGAGCTCACATCCAAGAAATGGAAAAAGCAGTTGAATTAGATGGCGTAAACTTGATGGGTTATACTCCATGGGGCTTTATCGACCTCGTTTCAGCTGGAACTGGTCAAATGTCTAAACGCTACGGCTTTATCTATGTTGATAAGGATGATGATGGCAACGGAACGCTCCAACGTTCTAAGAAAGATTCCTTTGGTTGGTATCAAAAAGTAATTCGCACAAACGGTGAAGATCTCGATTAAAATCATTTTCCCTATCCTCTCCAAGCGTTGAGACAAGCGTTAAAATGCGTTGCTATGCTAAAATAGTAGTAGAGAACGGATACATTTTAGAACGAGGAGGGCAAAATTATGATTAATTATGACCAGCATGTGCATACAAGCTTTTCGTTTGATTCAAATGAAAAGATGGAAGACTACATGAAGTTGGCCGGACAGGACTTTGTTTCCACAGAACATTTGGAATTTAACAATCCAGAAGTCCAAAACCATGATAGTATTCCAGACTACACTAAATACGTGGCCGAAATTGAACGTTTGAAAAAAGCGACGGGCAAACGAGTTCATAAAGGAATTGAAATCGGGATGTCAGCCGGACAAGCAGATAAGATTAAAGACTATTTAGCCCACCATACGTTCGATATTAAGTTACTAAGTTTCCATCAAGATGGTACGAAAGACTTTGGGAGTGACATTGTCTCGCACTTAGATCCGCTCCAAGTGACGGATCAGTATTACCAGTTGATGTGGAAGGGAATCAACGAATTCCATGACGCCGATGTGTTAGCTCACTTCGATTATGGGGTACGGAGATTAAGTTTGACGTCTGGTCAATTCTCGACTACGGCCGGAGTCCTGCTCACTAACATCTTTAAAGTTGCCATTCAAAATAACTTGGCCTTTGAATTGAACACCAAGAGCATGTACAAATACCACAACATTGGTTTGTATGATTACGCAATTGAAATCTACAAGCAATTAGGGGGCAAGCGTTATACGATTGGGTCAGACGCCCATGACGCAGCGCACTATGAAGATCACTTCCGGGATGCCTTAGATATGCTCAAAGCCCACGACATTCATCACATTAATGTTTATCGGCAAGGAGCTATGACGGTGGTTCCTATTGATGATATTCCAGAAGACCTTTAATTATTTATAGTAGAAAAACTAAAAGAGTGAAGACCAACATGGTGACGAAACGCCGTCGTATGGGGGTTGGAGCTCTTTTTTTGTTGTGCAAAACGAAGGCTGGAAATCTTTTTTGAAAAAAATCAAAATAAATATGGCAAAAGTGTTGACGAACCTTAAAAACGAGTGTATAGTATATTTCTGTTGTCGCGAGAGATGACGTC
>PPYF01024655.1_pt1 | contig 70419 bp, 64 predicted proteins | sample 1559871 | NCBI WGS metagenome assembly PPYF01 (sample SAMN08240021, study PRJNA423297) | Human gut metagenome, whole genome shotgun sequencing project.
TCCAATGGAATCCATTATAACTGGAAATTGTACATTCTTAAACGATCATTTTTGTACATTTATATCTTAGCATTTATACAGATAAATACAGTTTACCCACGAGGGTAATGCCGCAGATGCGGCAGGGCAGTTTATGGAACGTAAGCCTGTCCCTCGTGGGAGAGAGGACAGGTGGTATTATGAGGAAACAAAGATTATTTCTCCTTTTATCCGTAACCATCCTGCTTCTTGCAGGATGCGGAGGAAAGGAAAATCAGGTAACAGAAGAACAGAATGTGGAGATAGAAACGCAGACGGTTTTAGAGGCTTTGGAAGAAATTTCTGAGGAAAAAGAAACGGAAACTGTGACAGGGCAGCCGGAGGAAACACAGGAATCCACGGGACCGGAGGAAAGTGCCACGGCAGAGGATGACAAGGAAAAAGACAATAGTTCAGAGGGACAGACTTCCTCTGCAACAGAAAAAGAGCAGGACTCACAGAACCAGAGTAATGCACAGAATGGAACGTCTAAACCTCAGACAACCGAACCGGATACCAAGCCGGAGCCGGAACCGGAGGCACCACAGGAACCGCAGACACCACAGGAACCGCAGCAGCCGTCACAGCCGGAGCCGGTTTCTTACAGTCCGCAGAGGGTTGTTCAGCTTGCAACGGAAAAGACGAAGGCAGCCGGGAAAATCTATATTCCCGATGACCTTGACCGGATGCTTGCAGAGGGAACCATTACGCAGGAGGATTACAATGACTGTTATCCGACAGACGGGGCAGGATACCTTGAGTTTTATGTGGCAACGGATTTGAATGAAGCAAGGGATGTCAGCGGTACGGTCAAATTTAACAGTGAGGATGACATTGCAGCGAATATAGCAGGAATGTACAGCTCACTTCCACAGCAGTATTTTTATATGGAATACCACGGAACGGTGATGTATGGAGATAAAGAGTGCTATGTGTTCTATTGTTACCGGGCATAAAAAAGAGAATAAGAGGTATGAGAAAAGCAGGCTGAAAATGACCTGCTTTTTTCATGCCCAAAATCAGGAGGACATTATGAAGCAGAAGTTTAAAAGATGGATGGCAGGTCTGCTTGCTGTCTTAACGGTATTCACTTCTCTGTTTACCAATGGGACAACTGCATTTGCCGCAAGTGCCAGTGCAAATATCTCATTCTGGTATGCTTCCACAAAGGATTCCGGGGAGGTAAGTGAGTTAAAGGCAGGATACAGTCATGGAAAGGTATTGTATGCCATGATTGACGGGCATTCCGCTTATTGTATGAACTTTGGTCTGGCAGCCAAAGGCGGGCAGCTTATGAACAGCTATGATAATTCCAGCACAAGCCTTACCGATACGCAGGCTCTATATTTAAGATACTGCCTGTACTATGGCTTTTCATCCACAAGTACATCGGCACCGAGCAATGACCAGTGCGATCAGTACATTGCAACGCAGTCGATGGTGTGGATTATCGAGAAAGGCATTTACGGGACAGCAAGTGCGGATTCCGCAGCAAAGAAACTGTGTGACACAGCACCAAACCCAACAGCGTCATATCAGTATTATGCGACCTTAAAGAGTAACATTGATGCGGGTATCAATGCTGTCATTCCCAGCTTTGCAGCTTCCAGAAAAAGTCAGGCTCCGACCTATGAGCTGAAATGGAATGAGACGAACCAGAGATTTGAAACCACTTTGACAGACAACAACGGGGTACTGTCCGAGTTTGACCTGTCACTCAGCGGATATAGTACAAGCAGGAATGGAAACAGCCTTACCATTTATTCGTCAGAGGTTAATACAAATGACACAACAGGTACATTTACCTCAAACAGCGGTAAGGTGGAAGTGACCGGAAGCTGTGTGTTCTGGCTGACCGGAAATTCCGGTGATCAGGAGTTCGTGTCAGAAGTTCCGCATGGTGATCCGCTCCCTGCCTACATCAAGGTAAAAACGGAGAATATCGGATATGGTGAGCTTTACAAAAAGGATGAAGCAAGTGGAGTAAACTTAGCCGGAGCGGTGTACGGAATCTATTCTGACAGCTCCTGCAAAAATCTTGTGCAGACCATTTCCACAGACAAGAATGGTTATGCAAAGTCCGGGGCATTGGTAGCGGGAACCTATTATATGAAGGAAATTACTGCACCGAATAAGTATGTGGTAAGTGACAAGGTTCATACCTTGCAGGTAAAGGCGGGCAAGACAACAACCGTCAATGCCACAGACAAAGAGCAGCTCGGAGCCATTACCATTTACAAGGAAGGAGAAGTCCTGACTGGGTGGAACGGTTCCAACTTCACTTACGAAACGAGAAAGCTTCCGGGAGCGACCTTCAAGGTAACAGCCGGTGCGGATATTTACAAGGCGGATGGTACAAAGGTGTATAACAAGGGTGATCTGATTGCGGAAAACCTTGTGACCGGAAATGACGGAAAGGTGCTGTTATCCAACCTTCATTTAGGAACCTATGTGGTAACAGAAACCGCAAGCATTAACGGATATACCATCAATACCACACCTCAGACAGTCAACATTGAGTACAAGGATCAGACCGTAGAGGTACAGTATGAGGCAACCAGCATTTACAACAACAGACAGAAAGCTGCTGTCAGCGTGACAAAGAAGGATGCCGATACGGAAAATCCTCTGGACGGAGGAAAGTACACTCTGTATGCCGGAAATGATATTAAAAATTATGATGGCAGCGTGATTGTAACAAAGGGTACAGCTTTGCAGACTGTTACAACAGGAGAGGACGGAAATGCAGCATTTACCGTAGATTTGCCGATTACAAACAGTTACTATGTTTCCGAAAATCAGGCTCCTTACGGATATATCAGAAATTCGGAGGATGTTTACTCCTTCAATTTCAATTATCTGTCAGAGACAACGGCAAGTGCATCCTTTTCCCATACCTTTGTAAACGACCATACCACAGCCAAAATCCATCTTTATAAAGTGGATAAGGAAACAGGAAAAGCAGTCCCACAGGGAGATGCAAGCCTGACAGGGGCAGTTTACGGAGTATATGCAAGAGAGGATATCGTGCATCCCGATGGTGCAACCGGAGTCATCTTTAAGGCAGGCGATCTTGTTGCAACCATTACAACCGATGAAAATGCGGAAGCCGAGATTAACAACCTTTATCTTGGAAAGTACTATCTGAAGGAAATTCAGGCACCGGAAGGGTATCTGTTAGACGAGGCAGAGCATGATGTGGTGTGTGACTATGAGGGCGATTTAGTACCGGAAGTGGCAAGAAGCACAAAGTCCGAGGAACAGGTGTATAAGCAGCCTTTCCAGCTCATTAAGGTATCTGACAACGGAGAGGATACAGAAGCACCACTTTTAGAGGGTGCAGGCTTTACCGCCTACCTCAAATCTTCATTATCCGTAAAGGAAGATGGAAGCTATGACTTTGACAGGGCAAAGCCTGTTGTGATTGGTTCAAACGGGGAAACAACCCTTTATACAGACAGCAAGGGGCATCTGGTGACACAGCCTATTCCTTACGGAACCTATGTGGTTGTGGAAACGGTAGTACCTCACAATGTAAAGGAAATCAAGCCTTTTGAGGTTCACATCACAGAGAACCACCCTACCGAGCCACAGGTGTGGAGAGTATTCATTGACCGTGAATTTACAGCAAAGCTCCGTATCGTAAAAAAGGACAGCAAGACCGGACAGACGGTGCTTGTTCCAAATGCTGAGTTTAAGATTTACAATCTGGACACAAAGGAATATGTTGTGCAATACACCACTTATCCTACAAAAGTGAAGCATACTTCTTTCTTCACTGATGGGGACGGGGACTTAATCCTGCCGGAAACATTGAAACTCGGTAATTACCGCATTGAGGAAGTGGCAGCACCGGATGGATATGTGGTAAATGAGGACTATATCACTTTTGCGGTGGATACAGATACCGCTTATGAAACCGATCCTGACACCTATGAGGCAATCATTACCGCTGACTATGTGGATCAGCCTGCTGTTGGTGAGCTGACTGTTGAGAAGAAAGGCGAGGTTCTGGATTCCTACAAAGGCGGTCTGTTTGCGGACAGCGAGGAAAAGGAATTTGTCTATAAGGAAGGAAGCCTTGCAGGAGCAGAGTTTGCAGTCTATGCAGCCGAGGACATTTATACCAACGACTACCAGAAGGACGAGAACGGAGAGCGTACAAAGTATTACAGCGAGGGCGATTTGGTGGCAACTCTTGTCACAGATGAAAACGGAAAGGCAGTTCTTTCCGACATTCCTCTTGGAACTTACAGGGTTGTGGAAACAAAAGCTCCTTATGGATATGTTCTGAATAAGGAGGAGCAGACAGTAACTTTTGTCTATGTGAATGACAAAACTCCGGTCATCAAAGAAAGCATGACATTTGAGAATGACAGACAGAAAGTGGACTTATCCGTTTTGAAGCTGGATGAGGAAACAGAGCTTGCCATTGCTGGGGCAGAATTTGGCTTATATGCGGCAGAGGATATTGAAAATGCAGACGGTGAAGTGATCATTGAGAAAGATACACTGCTTGAACTTGCAGTATCCGGTACAGATGGAAAAGCAGAGTTTGTTAAGGACTATCCGCTTGGTTCTTACTATGCAAAAGAGACAAAAGCTCCGGAAGGTTATGTATCTTCTGAGGAAATCGTGGATTACGATGCTTCTTATCAGGGACAGGATATTCCGGTAGTAAAGTTACAGTCTGAATTTATCAATACACCTACAACGGTGGAAATCACAAAGACAGACATTACAAGCGGTGAGGAGCTTTCCGGTGCCACACTTTCCGTGATTGACGCAGAGGGAAATGTGATTGACACATGGACATCTGTTGCAGACGAGGCACACGTTATTAAGAGACTCCATGTAGGAGAGGTTTATACGCTCCGTGAAGAATTTGCTCTTTACGGATATTTGCAGGCAGAAGAAATCCAGTTTACCATTGCAGATACCGAGGAAGTCCAGACAGTAGTGATGGAGGACGAAGTGCCGACAGGAACCATTATCATCAATAAAGATGGTGAGTTCTTATGCGACATCAATCTGATCAGGGAACACTGGTATGACTTTATCTTTGACTACTTCAAGAAATCCCTTGCGGGCGTTACCTTTGAGGTCTACGCTGCAGAGGACATTGTAAGTCCTGACGGTCTTGATACCATTTATTACGAAAAGGACGAGCTTGTTGCAGAAATCGTGACCAACGATAAGGGAATTGCAAGCATTGATAATCTGCCATTAGGCAAGTATTACCTTGTGGAGACAAAGACCTTAGAGGGATTTGTTCTGAATGAGGAACCGATAGAGGCAGATTTATCCTATGTGGATCAGTACAAAAAGGTTGTCTATGCAGGCATGGATATTACCAACGAGAGACAGAAAGTGCAGGTAACTGTCATTAAGACAGATGCTGAAACCGGAGATGAGCTTGAAGGGGCAGTATTCGGTCTGTATGCGGCAGAGGACATTGTAAATGCAGACGGTAAGGTTATTGTTGCAAAGGATACCCTTGTAGAGAAGGCTGTTACCGGAAAAGACGGAAAGTGCGTATTTACAAGTGACCTTCCTCTTGGTCAGTATTATGTGAAGGAAATCGAAGCACCGAAGGGTTATGTACTTGGCGAGGATATTTTTGAACTGGATGCTTCTTACCGGGGAGATGATGTGAAGGTCATTGAACTTGAGGCAGAATTTGAGAACTATCCTACAAAGCTGGAAATCTCCAAAACAGACATTACCGGGGAGCATGAGTTAAAGGATGCAACCCTTTCCATTATCGACAAGGACGGTAATGTTGTGGAGACATGGAAGTCTGACGGAAAGCCTCATGTTATAGACCGCATTCCGGTGGGTGAGTATATCCTCCGTGAAGAAGTAGCTCCTTATGGTTACAAGATTGCAAACGAAGTGAAGTTTACCGTGGAGAACACCAAAGAGCTTCAGCAGGTATCCATGAAGGATGAGCTTGTAAGCGGCAAAATCATCATTGAGAAAACCGATGCAGACACAGGAAAAGGCATTGCAGGTGTGGAATTTGAAATCCGTGACAAGGACGGAAATGTGATTGAAACACTTGTAACTGACAAGGACGGTCATGCCCAGTCAAAGGAACTTCCGATTGCAGTATTCAAGGATGGTAACTATGTAGAGGATATTAAGTATTATGTTGTGGAAACAAAAGCAGCAGAGGGCTATATCCTTGACAGTACCCCGCACGAAGTGGTATTGCAGTATGACGATGACGCACCGGATGTTGTTGAGTACACCCTGAAATTAACAAACAAGCCGACAGAACCGAAACTGCCACAGACCGGGGATAACATGAACCCGTGGTGGTTTACTGGAGTAGGATTAGTGACCATTGTTGCAGGGATAATGGTATTTAGAAAAAGAAAAAGTAAGGAGAAATAAAGTAAGTTGAGTCATAGTGGATTATATTCTTAGAGATGTAATCCACTATGAATTTGGGATATGAAAAGAAGGGATGATGTGATAAACTTGTAGTATAAATTTTAGCTATGTGGAGGTTGCATTATGGGAACTTCAGTGAGTTTAAAGAAGAAAGTTTATTTATGCTATTCTTATTCAAATAGTATGTATATAAATTCGTTATGTGAGAAAATAAATAAAGAAGGTTTTCAAACGATAACAGATGGAACTGAGCTCATGCCTGGAGAAATGATTTTGTCTGTCTCTGAAAGTATAAAAAAGTGTGACTATTTCGTACTTATAATTTCGGATGAGTTTGGGGAACACATGCGTGAAGAGTACCATACAGCATTAATTTATGGAATGGATGTCATGGTTTTTATAAAATCAGAGTTATATAGAGAAGAAGGGATAAATAACGAATTTAAAGATAGACTGGTTACACTATGGGAAAATGAAACTGAACTGTCAATGAAAGTAATAGCAACAATGGAAGGGGTTCGATATAAATACCCAGTGAGAGGCTATCAGTTAGAAGCATTAGTTGAAGATTTGTTTAAATTTTATGGATGTGATACAAAAAGAACTGCATATACACAGGATTCAAATTATGATATTTATGCTGAAAAAAATGGAAAGAAGTTTTTTATTGAAGTAAAGGCGGTACGTTCCAAAATAATAAGTAAATCGTCCATTGCTAATACAACATTAGTGGCTGATTTGATGTCACTAAAAGATGATGAGTATTTTGTACTTGTTACAGCCAATATGATTCCAGATTTGATAAAAGAATACATTAGGACAAAAGATAAATTTCTTGTGATTGATATAAGTGAATTATTATATCTGGTTCAAGATAATGAGGAATTAAAATACAGACTGCTTTCTCTAGTTGAATTTACAACGGAAGATATTGAATTAAAAGAGCCAGAAGAATTTCTTAGACTGCTTGATGTAGTTGAAGATGAAACTTTAGATTCTTTAATAGATGATAATGAGAAGATAAAACAACTGTTACAAGAAGTAAAGGATTGGGAACAAGATAAGAAAACAAGTACAGAGTATGAAAAGTTTTGTACAAAGGTTTTGAAGATTTTGTTTTCAAACGATTTAACATTATGGAGAGAGCAACAGAAATCAAATGACGACCTTTATAGATTTGATTTGATATGCAAAATAAAGGACGATGTGACAAGTGCTTTTTGGAAATTTATTGAAGAATACTTCAGGTCAAAATACATCATATTTGAATTTAAGAATTATAAAGATGTTATTACTCAAAAAGAGATATATACTACAGAGAAATATTTGTACGCAAAAGCTTTGAGATGTGTGGCGATTATAGTGTCGTGTAATGGCTCAGATGAGAACGCAAAGAAGGCAATAAAAGGAACTTTGAGAGAAAATGGAAAATTGATTTTAAATCTTTCAAATAGAGATTTAGTGAATATGTTAGAATATGAGCTTAATGGAAATTTAGCATCTGAATATTTATATAATGTTTTAGATGAAATGCTTATTGAACTTGAAAAATGATATATTCATCTTTAAGAATGGAGGCGATTCAATGAAAATTTTTGTTGATACAGGTGAGATGGATCAAACTGCACATTTTGGATGGCAGAACAAGGATGAAGCATTGTATGGTTTGCGGGAAGGTTATAAAAATAGTGCAGATGAGTTGGTAGAGATTGCTGTAAATAGTGGAGGAAATCCTAAGATACTCAATACCTTCATTTTTCCTATTTTGTTTTCGTACAGGCATTGTTTGGAAATCTCATTAAAGCATATATACATGAGGGCATGGGGAAAAGTACCGTCAGGTGGACATAATTTATTGACTTTATGGGATATTATTAAGACTGAGATTATAGATAAAATGATATGCTCAAAAGAGTTCGTTGAGGAAGTAAAAGAATACAAGGAGCATTTTATTCAGTACAATTTGGATGGGATAGAATGTAACAAAATTCGTTCTATGATAAAGGAATTGCAGGAGGCAAATCAAAGAGATATCGAAATAAATCCTGCAAAAAAGCAGGTGGATCAAAATGCAGAAGTATGGAGATATTTAATATCTACAGATGAGAATTTGTTTTTTACTAGAGGTCATTCGATAGATTATTTGATTTTAAAAGAGGGAATTAGTTACATATATGGGGTGTTAGATTATATTTACCATATTGTAGATGAGTATTTGTCATCTTAAATTTGCATAAGGTTTGACGACATATATAGTGTTATATTATTAAGTTTAATACAATGAAAGCCATTAAGATTATAGACAAGGAAGGTGTATTTATGGCATTTAAAACACGAAAGAAAGAAGATTTTTCATATTCTTCACCGCAAGAAATGTATCAAGATAATAAATTTAAGAAAATTATGGGTCCTTTAGATTATCAAGCAGCTATGCTAAATTTGTATATTGAAAATGCGGATAAAAAGACGGTTGCATTAGAATTGCCAACAGGAAGTGGAAAAACATTAGTAGGATTATTGATTGGAGAATATAGACGAAGAAAGAATAAAGAAAAAGTATTGTTTTTGTGTCCAACAAATCAATTAGTGCATCAGGTTGTCGAGCAGGCAAATTTAAAATATGGGTTAAGAGCAATTGCTTTTTGTGGGAAACAGAAAGATTATCTGCCGAAGGATAAAAGCAGTTTTTTGATGGCAGAGGCTATAGGAGTTACGACATATAGTTCTTTTTTTGCATTGCATTCTTTTTTTGATGATGTGGATATTTTAATCATGGATGATGTGCATTCGTGTGAAGACTATATAATATCAAATTGGACTATTCAGATTGATAGTGGAAATACTGTATTTTTAGAAATAGCAGAATTGTTAAAACCTTTTATCAGTGAAACAGATTATAAATATTTGTTAGAAGATGAGTATATTCCAGAGGTGGCATCATGGTGCAATATGTTACCGATGCCTTTGATAATGGAAAAACTTGATGAGCTTCAGACAATTTTACAACAAGGATTAGAAGCAGGATCATCCAATTATTATGCATACTCAAGAATATCGGAGAATTTGCAAGAATGCAATATTTATATTGCAAATAGAAAACTTCTTATACGTCCTTGGATTGCACCAACTATGTCTTTTGAAGCTTTTGCAGGTGCAAAACAAAGAGTATTAATGTCTGCAACGTTAGGAAGAAGCGGTGAGTTAGAACGAATTACTGGTATAGAGAAAATATGTCGTTTGCCAATAGTAAACGATTGGGATAAAAAGGGATTGGGAAGAAAATTTTTTACTTTTCCGGATTTGTCTTTGGGAGAAGAGGAGCAAGGTAATGTAGTTATGGCACTTCAAAATTTATGTAAAAAAAGTGTTTTTCTTGTCCCAGATTCTCAATCTGCAGAGGCAATTAGACAGTTTTATGCAGAGCATATAGGAAGTACAAAAGTTTTTGAAGCAAAAGATATAGAAGAGTCAAAACAATTGTTTGTAGATGCACCGGAAGCAACTGTTATCTTAGCAAATCGCTTTGATGGCATAGATTTTTCTGATGATGAGAGTAGATTGCTATTTATTTGGAATCTTCCGAAAACAACAAATCTGCAAGAAAGATTTTTGATTACCAGAATGGGAGCTTCAAAATTATATGCAGAAAGAATACGGACAAGGATAATTCAAGCTGTAGGTAGATGCTCTAGAAATCCAAGTGATTATTCTATCGTTTGTGTAATTGGAGATACTATTCAAAATGATTTGACAAAACCGGAAAAGATTAAGCAATTTGCTCCAGAATTAAGAGCTGAAATTCAATTTGGACTAGAAAATTCAGTGGATTACTCAAGTGTGGATGATGTAATAGAACAGGCTAGAGATTTTTTGGAGAGAAATCAAGTATGGCAAGGAGCAGAAGAGTATATTGTTGATTTAAGAAATGGATATTGGAATGAAGAAAATAAAGTAGAAAAGCAGATAAATGAAAAACTACAGGAATCAGCAATTCAGGAATTAAAATTTCAATATGCGCTATGGAAAAAGGATTATAAAACTGCGTATGAACATGCTTGTAGTATTGTTGGAATTTTAAATGCACCAGCATTAAATGGATACAAATGCTTTTGGAATTATATGGCAGGTTGTATGGCATATTACTTATTTAAAAATGGGCAAGTGGAGTACAAAACTGCAGGTATACAATATTTGTCGGATGCTTTAAAAGAAAACATAAGTATAAGATGGTTGTCGGGACTTCCAGAGAAATTGTTTTCTATTGAAAGTAGAACTGTTGAGGCTGATGATTTGTTCTTTGAATGTATTGAACGGATAGAAAGTATCTTTACATCAATACCAACGACACAAAAGTTAGAGAAAAGAATCAAGGGGATTTTAGATGATTTAAATTCACTTGATGGAAAAGTGTTTGAAAGAGGACACAAAGAATTGGGAAAATTGTTGGGATTTATTTCAGAAAATCCTAATAGTACTGGAGCACCTGATCCATATTGGATAATTAATGAAAATAATATTGTTGTCTCAGAAGATAAAATTTATGAGGAAAAAGGTCAGGTAAAAGGTGTTCCAATATCTGATGTTAGTGAAGCGGGAAGACACCAGGCATGGATTGTTGAGAATGAGAAAAGAATATCTAAATGTGCTAATATTTATACTGTTCTAATTACCAATTCGACGAGCATTGATGAGGATGCCCGCATATATGCTGGTAATATATATTACGTGCATAGAGAAGAATATGTTTGTTGGGCTATTAAGGCACTTACAGTCATTCGAAGCGTGTGGCATATGTTTGTAGATGAAGGAGATATGGAATGGAGAGAATCCGTTCATCAACAATTTATAAAAGCTGGCATAACACCTAAAGATTATTTAGATTTTGTTTGTAGAAAAAATTTGAGAGACATATAATATAGTTTTACATAAGCCGAGGAGAGATCCCCGGCTTTTCTTTTGCCTAAAAAGAGGAAAGGAGTATAGAGGAATGATTATCATTCAGCGAGGGATTCCCCCTTAGCAAAGCATTATAAAAAACAGAATATAGTAGATGAATGAGCCGAGGAGAAATCCCCGGCTTTTTTGCTGCATAAAAGGAGGAAGATAGATTTTATGATGAACTATGAGATTTTCAAGGAAGTGGTCAAGGATTCATTCAAGGATTACTTGCCGGAACAGTATAAGGATATGGAACTGAGAGTTTGTTCAGTAAATAAAGTAAACCGCATGATGGATGGTATTAACCTGATTGGTGGAGCAGAAGTAAAAAATGTTTCCCCTACCATCTATATCAATGATATGTACGATCACTACAAGGCTTGTAATGATTTGAAAAAGGCAATTCAGGCAGGGGCTGATTGTATGGTTAATGCTTTCAAAATGTGTCCGGAAGCACCGAGAATTGACTTTGCGGAAGCAAAGGATAATATCGTGTTCCAGCTCGTCAACACGGAGCAGAATAAGGAAATGCTTGCAGGCGTACCCCACCGTGATTTTCAGGATTTATCCATTATCTACCGCTGGGTAATAAAAATGGATGACGATGGGATTCAGAGCACTTTGATACAGAACAGTCTGGCAGAGCAGCTTGGAGTAAATGAGGAGCAGTTATTTAAGATGGCTGCGGAGAATACAAGAAGGATTTTCCCACCACGCATAAGATCCATGAATGAGGTCATCTGTGAGATGTTTATGAAAGACGGAATGCCGCAGGAGATAGCAGAGATGATGATCGGTGAGATGCCCGCTGATAAGTCAATGTGGGTGATTTCCAATGACAGGGGAGTAAACGGTGCAGTTTCCATGTTGTATGAGGATAAGCTTCATACACTTGCAACAGAAATGGAAAGTGACCTTTATATTCTCCCCTCATCTGTGCATGAGGTCATCGCTGTATCTACTTCAATGGGTGATCCGAATGAGCTGGCGGAAATGGTAGCGGAAATCAACATGGATCAGGTTGCATTGGAAGAAAGACTGTCCAATCAGGTGTACCACTATGATAAAGATTTAAGAAAATTAAGTCTTGCCACAGACACACCGAACAGGAGACTTGACGGCATTGTTGCAGAGCCGCCTATGGTGTATGAGGCAAAACAGTCCAGATAGGAGGACTTATGGGAACAGAAGTAAAAGAGGTCACGGTGGAGGAGCTTGTGGGACTCATTCAGTCACAGCAGGGAGAGTTTATCATCCATGTAGAGCCGGGAGAGGAGGATGCAGATGGAGAAGCAGGAATCGTTTCAGCTTGATGTAGTTTCCATCCGGCTTGTAAAAAATGCTCCCCTGTTTTCAGACCGGAAAATCACAGGTCCCAAAGATGCAGTTTCCTTGGTGGGGGAAATGCTGTGTGAAATGGACAGGGAAGTGGTGTGTGTCATTAACCTGAAATCTGACGGAACCCCTATCAACTGCAACTTTGCCAGTATGGGAGCCATCAATCAGGCAGTAGCAGAACCGAGGGAGTTATTCAAAAGTGCAATCCTTTCCAACGCTGCAAAAATGATACTGGTTCACAACCATCCCAGCGGCAGGCTGGAGCCTTCCAAGGAAGATACGGTTATGACAGACCGTATCTTAAAGCTGTCCTGCCTTTTGGGAATACCGCTCGATGATCATGTGATTGTGGGAGGGGATAACAGCAGATATTTCAGCTTCCGGGAAAAGGAAATCATGACCATGCCCAAAATATCCTTAACGCAGGACTACCATTACCTTGAGTTTGAAGAAAGGGCATTGGTGGCAGAGCCGGGAAGGAGCAGATAGCATGGAGGAACGGAACAGCTTTACCAAAGAGGAACTTGCCATTGCAAAAAGTGTGGATTTGACAGCGGTTGCAGCCAGTCTTGGCTATACGGTAAAAAGAGTAGGCAACTACCATACCATAAAGGAAATGGATTCTGTCCGCATTTACAACCGCAGGAGCTGGTTTCGGTGGTCGAGGGAATATGACAGGGGAGAAAACGGAGGATCACAGATAGATTTCCTTCGTGTCTTTGCAGGAATGGAAGTCAAGGAAGCGGTGTTCTGGCTGCTTGACTTTGCAGGTTATCAGAGAAGTGCGGACTGGAAACCGTCCCCTATTGTTGTAGAGAAAAAAGAGGTGGAGAGAAAGTCTTTTGTACTTCCGCCTCCTGCACCGGACAACCGTTATCTGTACCGTTACCTGATGGATGAAAGAAAACTCTCAAAAGAGGTCATAGATTACTTTGTGAGTAATGGCTTAATTTATGAGGAAAGGAGCCACCATAACATTGTCTTTAGGGGCAATGACAAAAACGGTGTAACCCGGTTTGCAAGTATGCGTGGCGTGTTTGACAGGGACGGAAAAGGCTTCAAGTGTGATGTGACAGGAAACGACAAGAATTTTGGCGTCAATGTATGGAATGAGGAAAGCTCAGAGATTGAGGTATTTGAGGGAGCAATCGATCTGATGAGCTATGCGGATATTTACAGTGATTACCACAGCAATAAGCTCGCACTTGGGATGCTTTCTGATGCCCCGTTAGAAACTTTCTTAAAGGAACACCCGAAGATACAGAGCATTAAGTTTTGCCTTGACAATGACGAACCGGGAAGAAAAGCCACAGATACGCTCATGGAAAAGTATTATGGGCTTGGATATGATGTGGAGGACTGTCCGCCGCCAAAGGCTTACAAGGATTACAACAAATGGCTTAAAGAGGCAAGGAAAGAAATGGTTTTAATTGGGCGGGCAAAGAAAATGGCACGATGACAGTCAACTGAAAAAGTCAACTGAAAAAGAAAAAGTGAACTGAAAAAATCGACTCGGAATGGAAAAGTCAACTGAAAAAGTGAGTTGACCTTTTTTGTGAAATGGTCTGGAGAAAGCTGCCTGTCAGAGAAGTCAACTGAAAAAGTTGACTCAAAACGGGAAAGTCAACTGAAAAAATAAACTTATTCTGTAAAAGTCAACTGAAAAAATAAGTTGACTATCCATATTCAGCGGGGTTTTAGGGGCAGCCCCCTAACCAGAGGCACTTGTATTACAAAGTGCGTATCTGGCAAATTCCCATCGGGAATTTGAGGCGGACGGGAATTTAGGGAAAAATCAGAGGACAGTTAAAAGGAGGTGGTCGGATTGAATGTAATTGATGTGAACAAAGGGAGCCTTCAGGAAGTGGAAATAAAAGGTCATGAGGAGCCGAAGCCTTTCGCTTCCGGTGCAGAGCTTGTCCGGTTCATGGATGAGAATGATATGCTTTTCCACATGACAGAAAAGGAAGCGGATGTGCTGCTCGCCTATCTTGGCGGGCATGAGTTCCTGCTTGGCGAGAAGGACGGAAAGCTGTATCGTGGAGATTTAGCCTATGAACAGGGAAAGGTGCGGTGGCTTAATGATACCATTGATGATGCGATAGATGTGGTCTGTGAGTGGAATTATGAAATGGTGCAGACCGCACAGGCGCAGGTGGAGAACCCGGATGATTTCATTGATTTTGTGAATAAGCAAAACAAGCTGGAGTCTTTGAGAGCCGATGAACGGTTACTCGATGCCATGTTTGACCGGACGAAATACGGAAAAGAACTGGTGCAGCTTGCAGAAAAAATGGCAGATGATTTTATCCGTGATATGCAGTCAAAGGGCGGCATTGATGCTGCAATCAAAAAAATGACGGAGGCTGTAAAGGAAGGGAAAGACCTGTTACCGGATGTTTCCCCGGCATTAAAGGCAACGACAGGAAGGGCGAGGTAAATGGCTGGAGAGAAAAAGACAGTAGTAAAGCCTTTCCGCATGACGGAAAAGGAAGCAGAAAAGCTAAAGTCAGACGCTATGCAGCGTGGCATGAAGGAGTCGGAGTATATCCGGCTTTTAATGTCACAGAAGCCCAACGACTATCCTGAAATCCGTATCCTTCTGCGTGACCTGATTAATGAGGTCAATGCAATCGGAAACAATATCAACCAGATTACAAGGAACCATAATTCAAAGCTGTACCGCAAGGAGGACAGGGAGCTTCTGTCAGCCTATATGAAAAAGCTGAATTTGCTGGTAAAAGAGGTGGTGGATACACTTGGCAATCAGTAAGATACTTTATATCGGTGACTGTGGTTCCGGTTATGCAGGAAAGCATTTAAAGCAGGCTCTTGATTATATTGTGGAAGATTACAAGACAGGAGAAGGCAGGTGGGTATCTTCCCTGAACTGTCAGCCGGATAGTGCCTACGAACAGATGCGGCAGACGAAGGTGCAGTTTGACAAGACGGATAAAAGGCAGGGGTATCATCTGATTATCTCCTTTGCGGAGGGTGAGGTGGATGCCGAAACAGCCTTTGAAGTCATCGGGAAATTTGCAAAGGAATATCTCGGAGCAGATTATGAGGCGGTGTATTCCGTCCATGACAATACCGAACATGTTCACGGGCATATCATTTTTAACAGCGTGAGTTTCCGGACGGGGATCAAGTACCGCTATGAAAAAGGGGACTGGGCGAAAAAGATTCAGCCCATTACCAACCGTCTGTGCGAGGAATACGGGCTGTCCACCATTGAAATTTCTGAGGATCGTGTCAGACCGTCCGAGAATTACAAGGAGTGGAACGACTTTCGGGATGGAAAATTTGTGTGGGCAGACATGATTAAGAGAGATATAGATGCCTGTATCATGCAGGCGGCAACCTATGAGTCATTTTTGGAAATGCTCTCCGGTATGGGCTATGAAATCAAGAACGCCTACCGAAGCGAGGGAAAGTATCTTGCCATTAAGCCGATGGGACTGACAAGGTTCAGACGGTGTAAAAGTCTTGGAGAGGACTATACCGAGGAACGTATCCGGGAGCGGATTGAAACCGAGAGCCTATCCACTTACCGCAGTATGACAAAGGAACAGGAACCCAAAATCATGCGGTGCCGGGTGAAACGGTATAAAAGGGCAAAGCTGTCCGGGGTACAGAAGCGTTATTTTGCAAGGCTGTACCGACTGGGACTGATGAAAAAACGTCCATATAGTCAGGCATGGAAGTACCGGGATGAGCTTCGGAAAATGCAGAAGCTGCAGGAAGATTATCTTTTCCTTGTCCGGCATGATATTCAGACAGCGGCGGGAGTTGCTGCCATTGCAGAGAGTATGACGGATAAAAAGAAAGATACGTCAAGGGAAAAGAGCCGCATCTTTAAGGAGCGGGCGAAAATGAAGCCTCTGTTTGATATGGTGTCGGAAATGAATGAGCTTGAAGAACTGGAACACTGTTTCCAGAGGGGCGAGGAGCTTTTTACCCCGGAGCATGAGAGATACGAAAAAATATCGGAAAAGCTGAGAGCACAGGGATACACTGTGGAGCAGGTGGAGGAATTTAAGCAGCATTATAAAAATGAGATTGCAAGGGTGCGGGATAAAGAGAAAGCAGTTTCCAAAGAGGAACGGATTGCAAAGCGTATTCTTGCAGAGCTTATGAAACCTGATACCGGAAAGACATTAGAGGAAACCAGAGAGAAAGAAGAAAACAGAAAAGTGGAGAAAAGCAGACAGCCTGTATTGTAGGGCTGTATTTTTTTACCCATTGGAAGGAGGAAGCAGATGCAGGAAAGGGAAAAAGTAAGCAGCATTGACATCAAAGCCCATTTGAATAACCTGCGTAAAAATCCAAAGTTTACGGAGGAAATGCTAAAGCTGGTGGAGTCCGATCTGCAATATGGTCTTACCATTGCGGAGACGGAAACCTATACGTCAAAGAGGCTTGACTATGCACAGATGAAGGTGCATTCCGCCTGCCTTAGAAACGGATACCCGGAAAATGTCAGGGAATGTATCACAAAGGAAGGGCTGACCGGGGAGCAGATGGCAGTTGCCCTTGAGTTCTATGAAAAGGGTGTTCCCATTGAAACGGTGGCAGAAATCACAGAAAACAGCTCACAGACAGCGTTTGTGATGAAAAAGCTGTTTAGGAACGTGATGGAAAAGTTGCAGGAAGCCGGGAAAGCAGCAAAAGAGCAGGGCGGCTATGCCGAGGAACTGTTAGAGCAGATTAAGGCGGTTGTGGAAAAGATAGAGTTTCAGGAGAAACGCTATGATGCCTTGAATGAAAAGATTCAGGAACTGAAAACTGCCGGACAGGATACAAAGATACAGAATAACCTGCTGGCACAGCTTTCGGAAAAGGACGGGCTTTTGGAGAAGCAGCAGAATGAGTTAAATGATGCGAGGGCTACGATTGCAAGGCTCAGAAATGAAATGGACAGTATGAAGAAGGAGAGAGAAGCATTGGAAAAACGTACAGAAGAACTGGAAAAAGAGGCGGCAGGAAGAAGCAGCATGACAGAGGCAGAGCCGGAAAAAGCGGTGGAGCCTGCAAAGGATATGGCACAGCAGGCGGCAGGAATGCAGGAAGCTCCTCTTTATCCGCAGATACCGGGGGCAGGCTACAACGTGGCAGTTGTGAATGAAAAGGGACAGATTGTGTCGGTGGTTCCGGTGGAACGCATGGAGCGTAAAAAAGACAACCGTACCGTGACAAGCCTTTTCTCAAGGCTTGCCTTTAAGAAGAAAATCGACATTGTAAAGCTGGTTGCGGAGAATGACCTTGAACAGAAGCAGCTTGTGCAGATCAGAAGTGGCATTGAAAAGGGATTGTCAGAGGAACAGCTTTTAGTGCTGATTAACAACCAGATTCCGGCAGAGCAGATGGAGGAGATTATCAACATTGCAGTATATGAAAACAGACAGAAGCAGGAGGGATAGCTGATGGAACTTTTGATTGTGTCACAGACCTTAGAGCAGATGGAGCAGGGGAAGGCTGCCATAACGGAGGCAGATAAGGAATTTGTCGTACAGTTTGCCTTTGCTACCGGAGATAAGGAACTGACAGGCAAGCTGATTGATGAACTGACTGCCAAGGAAGCGGACAAAGAAGCGGTGTACCGCAAGTATGAAACCCTGACAGGCTTTCAGCCGGAATGGATCAAAAGGATAGAGCATCTTCTGATTGCGTTAGAGATGTACCGCATCCAGGAGGAAAAGGCAATTAACACCATATCGGAGCTTTTGGCAGTCAACGGGGTGAGCCTTACAGCGGACGAAATCAGCGGGCTTTCTGTGGATAAGGTAAAGGAACAGCTTGGGAAAAAGGAAACAATGATAAGATAGGAGGGCATGTATGTCAGAAGAAATACAACAGGCGGTGCAGATTATCCGTGTGGCTTATGACGGGATTGAGATTGCCATGAAGGTCGGAAGCGGCACCGTAGAGCAGATGAAAAAGGCGGTGGACTTTCTGATTGCCATATTAGACCATGAAAAGACGATGGGAAAGACCGACATGCGAAAGCTCTTGTTAAAGGGCGGCGATCTTCAGGTGCTGCAGTTTGCCACAGAGGATATGAAGCAGGTGGAGAAGATGGCAAAGAAGTATGGAATCCTTTACTCGGTTCTGCCGGACATCAATAAAAAGGACGGAATGAGCGAGATTATCTTCCATACCGAGGCGGTGCCGAGAGTAAACATGATGATACAGAAGCTAAAGTCCGGCAGGATAGCCACCTTTGATGATTACCTGAAGAACAGTGATGAAAAGGAACTGGAAAAGGTCATGTCTTTTCTAAAAGGGCAGAAAAAGGGAAACGATAACCTCCACACGGCGGAAACTGCAAAAGCCGGGGAAGCCTTAGAAGGGCTGATGGAAAAGGTCGGTCTGTATGCAATGGAGAAAAAGACCGTCAGTGTGGAGGACATTAAGGAGAATTTCAGTCTTGAAAAAGAACAGGCAGAGCAGGTGGTCGGTCAGCTTGAGAGAATCGGTGTGCTTGCCAAAGAGGATAACGGACAGCACAAGGTCATCATGGATAAGGATGCCTTTCTTAACCGTATCCGAAGCTATAAGGAGCTGGCACAGCGTATGCAGACCATAGCAGCCACACAGAGTAAAAACCTTGTGGACATTACTATTACAAAGAAGCTGGTTCTGGAGGAGAATGACCACGCGGTAAAAACCAGAATACCGGGAATGTATGGAGAGAATGCGAGGTATCTGTGGATCAACAAGGAAAATGCAATGGAGATCCACGATGGCAAGACCATTCTGACATTCCTTGACAGTGATAAGGAATACAAGCTGTACTCTGAGGATAACAGAGTAATGGGAACCATGAAGGGCAGGGATCTGTATGAAGGTCACTATGACAGCGTGGCGGCAGAGGTCAGAAAGCGTTATCAGGAAGCACAGAGAAAAGCGGCTGCCATGAACAGGGGAAAGAAAGCTCCTGCTCCGAAAAAGAGGTAGCTGCCTATGGTTCCTAAAAAGAAAAAAGTATCCTTATGGTTTATTATTCTTGGTGCCATACTTTCCGGTTATGCGGGGTATCTGCTGAACGGGGCATGGGAGCCGGGAGGGGATATCAACACCGTCCTTTCCTCTTTTAACCGTGTGTGCGTAGCACCATTTGCAAATTATTATAATGAGAGAACAGTAAAAGCGGTGGTAATAGCCTTAGTGGTATATGCCACCGCTCTGCTTATGTATGTTACCAGCCAGAGAAACTTCATGCCCGGCAAGGAATTTGGTACAGCGAGGTTTGAGTCCCCGCAGTTTGCCAATAAAATCCTCATGGATAAGGACGAGAATTTCAACCGAATCCTGAGCCAGAATGTGAAGATGTCGCTGGATTTCAGAAGGCTGAAATTAAATGGCAACATACTGATCTGCGGAGGCTCCGGAGCGGGAAAGACCTTCTATGAAGTCAAGCCCAATTTGATGCAGATGCCCCATAACTGCTCCTTTATCTGTACCGATCCAAAAGGGGAGATATTAAGAAGCTGCGGGGAAATGTTAAAGAACAACGGTTATAACGTGAAGGTCATTAACCTTTTGGAAATGGATAAATCAGACTGTTACAATCCTTTCTCTTATCTGCGAGAGGAAACAGATATTGTAAAGCTCATTACCAACCTGATTTCCAACACCACGCCAAAAGGTGCGACACCTTCCGATCCATTTTGGGAGAAAGCCGAGGGGCTGTTCTTACAGTCAATCTTCTATTATGTGTGGCTGGAGGAACCGCCTGCAAGGAGAAACTTTGAGACCGTGTTACAGCTTCTTGGTGAAGCGGAGGTAACAGAGCAGAACAAGCCTTCCAAGCTGGACATCCGTATGAAGTTTCTGGAGGAAACCTCGCCGCTTGGTGCAGCACATCCGGCGGTGAAACAGTACAACAAATGTATGAGGGGTGCAGGCGATACCGTCCGTTCCATCATAATTTCCGCAAACTCAAGACTTGCTTTTCTGGAAAACAAACAGGTACTCCGTATGCTGTCAAAGGATGATTTAAAACTTGCGGAGCTGGGTATCGGTGTGAACGGGGACGGTGAAACAAAGACAGCTCTTTTCTGTGTCATTCCGGATTCTGACAAGTCCTACAACTTTATCATAGGAATGCTCTATACACAGATCTTTCAGGAGCTGTACTATCAGGCTGACTTTAACTGCGGCGGCAGACTGCCGATTCATGTGACATTCATGCTGGACGAATTTGCCAATGTCGCATTGCCGGATGACTACTGTTCCCTGCTTTCCACCATGCGAAGCAGGGAGATTTCCAGTATCATCATTATCCAGAACTTTGCACAGCTTAAAGCATTGTTCAAGGATACTTGGGAAACAATCCCTGGCAACTGCGATACGTTTATCTATCTTGGCGGTAACGAACAGAGTACCCATAAGTATGTGTCGGAACTTCTTGGAAAAGGAACGATTGACAAGAAATCCAGCGGGGAAACCAAAGGCAGGCAGGGCAGCTCCAGCCGGAACTATGATGTACTTGGAAGGGAACTGTTTACCCCGGATGAGGTAAGAAAGCTGGATAACAAGAAATGCCTCATCTTTATCCGTGGATTCGATCCGATTATGGATAACAAGTATATTCCGTTTGCACACCCTGCTTTTTCACAGACCGCAGACGGAAAAGGTAAGCCTTATGTCCATGTCCCTTACAGTCAGGGAAGTGTCAAAGAACAGCCGTACAGGATACTGTCACCTAAAGCATTAGCCTATTATGAGGGCTTGAAGGAAAAGGGGGAAAATGTCTACATTGACTCTCTGACCTATGAGGAGTTTGGTGTGCTGACAGAGCTTGATATGCGAAAGCGGTTTTTGAGCCTTGATGAAAAGGAGCAGAGGGAGAAGCTTAACAAAGAGCAGGAAAATGAATTACAGTATGCACCGGAGGAGGAAGATACTAAAGAAACCGGAGAGGGAGCAAAGCCTTCCGGTTCCGGTGGGGCAGGCACATCCAAACGCAAGATTGCCGGAGAAGATACCATTATGAACCGTATGGCTCAGTGGCAGTATTCCAAAGAGCAGAAAGAGGAGCTTCATAAGATGATGGCTCTTGGCATGACAAAAGCGGAGATACTTGCAGTATTTTATCCAGAAACCGATGTTGCGAAAATGAGGGAAATCAGACGCACCTATCGTGCGCTTAAAACAAATAGCTAGCCATTAGAGGAATTCCAAACTCAGAGCAATAATATTAAATGAAAAGGAGCTTATAACATGAAGAAATGGTTAGAAAGTAATAAAGTAGCTATGCTTACAGGGGCAGCAATACAAGATGATGAAACATTTAAGTCAGAGGGTGGCTTTATTCCCGAGAGAGACCAATATTATTTTCAGATGCAACAAGGTGGCAATGTCTTTTTGGTTGGTTTTAAGGATTTACTGACATGTTTGAGACTGCTTGAAAAGATGGGGGAAATTCCTGAAATCGGCGATAAATGGTGGTTGCAGATGGCTACACTTTACGGAAATGATATCCTTATGGTAGAATTTAGGAAAACAGAATAAAGTCGATCACAGGAGGCAATATCATGAAAGAGATTAAATTTACCACTAACTATGAACCGGTTTTATCCTTTTCTGATAAGGATTTTAAAACAAAATATGAAGAGCGGGTTGGGAATAATCCAGGCTATATACAGGTAGTTAGTGGAGAGACAAAACACTTAGCGTTATGTCCGAGATGTAATAATCCCATCGCTATTCTTGGTATTTACAAGAAAATCGATGTTGCTCCCCATGCAAGACATGCAAAAGGAATTAATATTCCTAATGTAGTTCAGTATGATGAATACAAGTTTCAGCATTGCCCTTATCACAAAAAAAGAGCTAATTATATAAAAGAATATGTTCCTGAGACAGAAGAACCGCAAAGACAGGAATTATATAAGATTGCTAAAGAGCATTATGATAAAGCTATCTATTTGTTGCAAGAAGAAACAGGTATTTATATAACTCTTACTATGGCTGAAACTCTCGCAGAAAACTATGTAATCATGCGAGCGTATAATTATATTGATGCAACGATTTATAATATCCCGTGGTATTTAATCTACAGTTTCACTGGTTTTCCGTTGTATCACATGATAATAAGGAAAAACACCACATTATACAGACATCTTCTCCAGCATGGATTTGTTCTAAAAGATAGTAAAGTCAAAGGACATGTTTATGTAGAAAATAGTGAAGGTTACTTGCTTACAGCCACGAATTACAGATATGTGGTAGATGAAAACGATAACCTTAACGAGTGGTTGGATTTTTCGATTATACGCCCAGATGCCACTGTGACAGATACTCTCTTATATGTTCCAGTAGATCGATTTTCCGTCAGCGTAGATTCGTATCATTTTGGTAATCTGATTAATTATCAAAATTGGAATCCGCGACAGAACATGTTAGATATTGCAAAAAGATATATGAACCCATGATATAATATGTGTGACATTTTCCGGACTGTAGGGAAGGCAGGATACTTACGAGTGGAATAATGGAAGTAGTATTAAATGAATATTTGATGAATGATAAAGCAGACCAATTTGGGCTGCTTTTTTATGCTTAAAAGGAGGTGATTCAAGGCATAACGCACCGGAGAAAGCCCGGTTAACTTTCATTACGGGGAAGTCCCGTTTTTATAGATAACAGATAACAAGACAGAAAGGGATGTGTACCATTCCATTCGGAGATTGAGCCGGATTGGAATGATATAGATTCCTTTCCGTCTTAGTCTTCATAATTTCTGTCCAACACAGAAAAGGAGATTAAAGATTATGCGTAAAAATGAAGTTGCAGTAGTAGAAAAGAAGGAAAACAAAGGTTTATCCAAAGTAAAGAAGGCAGTAGCAGCGGCTTGCGGTGCAGGTTATATGGCATTAAATGCCATGCCTATGACAGTCTTTGCAGCAGGCGGAGACACCAGTGCCATTACACAGCCGCTTGACAACTTAAAAACCCTTGTCATTGCCATTATCGGTGCAGTGGGGGTCATCATCCTTGCCAAAAATGTCATGGAGTTTGCACAGGCATACCAGCAGCAGGATTCTTCCACAATGAACTCTGCCTTAAAGGGGATTGTTGCCGGAGTCATGATGGCAGGTATTTCCACAGTTCTTACCTTCCTTGGATTTTAAGAAGCATGAAGTCTTTATTACGGAGGGCGGCAGAAACTGTCCGTCCTCTCATGGAAGGAAAGAGGTGAACGATAAGTGGATATTTTCAAGCTAGGGGATAAGATACTTGCTCTTTTGGAGATGGTATTCGGTTTCTGGAATAATCAGGTCAGCCTTGTATTTTCCATGTTAGGACAGTCCCCAGTAAATTTTAAAGGAGGCGGTCCGTGGCAGGTTGTGGAGAGTATTGAACCGATATTTGTCGGTGTTGGTTCTTCTCTTGTGGTTTTGTTCTTTGTCATCGGGTTCTGCTCGGAAAGTGTGGATGTCAGAGAGGAGATGCGTTTTGAAGTCATCCTGCGTATGCTGATCCGTCTTGGTCTTGCCGAGTGGTTTGTGGCAAACAATGTCACGATAATGAAAGCATTTTTTACAACGATAGGAAACCTTGTCAACGCCTTGTCAGCGGGGCAGTACACGACACTTGCCATTGACAGCACCCAGGCAGACATTATTAAGAATTTAGGGTTCGGAGAGAGTCTGATTATGCTGATACTGGCGGTACTTCTAAGTATCATCATCATCATCTGCGGTTTCTTTATGATATACACCGTATATTTCCGTTTCCTGAAACTAATGATCATTGTGCCTATCGGCTCCATTGCCTTTTCCACAATGGCGGGAAACAGGAATGTGGCTCACACGGCAAGCTCTTATGCAAAGTATTTTCTGTCGGTGGTGTTTGAGGCGGTCACGATGGCACTTGCCATTGTTATCTGCAATGCTTTTATCAATGCAGGTTTACCGTCATTTACTGGAAACTATGCGGATTGGGCGCAAACCCTAATTTATCTGTGTGAGATGACCTTTACCATAGCACTTACGGTAGGAAGCGTAAAAGGAGCGCAGTCACTCACCAGCAAGGCACTTGGACTATAAGGAGGAAAAGTAGATGCAGAAAGAAACACTTGAAACACAAAACAGCCTGATTTATCACTCAGAGTATGGAGGGGATTCGGAAATTCAGCTTGAAGTCCAGCAGTACGCGAACAATGGCAGAATTGCAATCTCCATGTTAACCAATGAGGAGGGATACCCGGAACATTACGGAAGTCTGACCGTAAATATTGATGCACCGGCACCGGCTTACTGTGGATATCTGGATACCAACAATCTTTCCAATGCGGAAAAGTTTGTGACGGAGAATGGTTTGGGTGAATTTACGGGGCTTACAGGCAGAAGCGGTTTTTGTGTATTTCCCCTTTATCTGTTCAATGCCGAGAAGCTTAGGGAGTTATGTCCTGAACAGATGGCAGCTTACGAGCATAGCATAGGGACGGATGCAAAAAAGCCGGAAAAAGAAAAGAGCAGATAGGAGGCAGAAACAATGGTAATTGAGATTAACAAGGACATTGACCGCTACAAGGAGTCGGTGGTCATGGGACTTACCGCAAAGCAGCTTATCTTTTCCGTGGCTTCGGTGGTGGCGGGAGGAAGCATTGTACTTCTTCTGTACCGCTATATCGGATTAACGCCCAGCGTATATGTGGCAATCCCGGTGGTGGCACCGATTGCACTTGGAGGGTTTTATAGCTTTAACGGTATGAGCTTTTATGAAGTCATGGGAAGAAAGATGCGTATGCTCTTTGCAAATCATCCACTGACCTATGTTTCAACGGAAGGAGAGGCAGTCATAAAAGAGTGCCAGCAGGAGGAAGCGGCAAAAACTGTGGCAGAGAAAAAGAAAAAGGGAGGTAAAGCTCCCCAGACAAAAGGAAATCAGGAGGAATTTGAAGCTATGAAGAAGAAAACAAAGAAAATGATGCTTGGTCTTGTGGCAGCACTTGTAGCTGCTGTTATCGGTGCGGTGATTTACAAGGCAAAACACTAAGAAGTAACAGAAGGTAAGTAACTACCGACCTTTCACGGTTGGACAGTTCTGGTTTTAGCGGCCGGGATTGTCCGGCTGCGGAAAGAGAGGTCAAATTGGGTTTATTTACAGACGGATTTAAGGAACTAAAAAAAGCAAGCGAACCGCTTTATAAGACTCCGAAATCCATACAGGAAACGATTGAAATTATGAAGGTGGCAGAGAACGGTATCTTTGAGGTGGCAAAGAACCGTTTTTCCAAGTGCTACCGTTTTCAGGATATTAACTATACAACCACCAACGAAGTCGAGCAGATTGACATTTTTGAGCGATACTGCAAGTTCTTAAATTCCCTTGATGTGAGTTTCAAGATCACGATTAACAACAAGAATAAGGACATGGAGCAGGTCAGGGACTATGTATTCTTGCAGGAAAAAGAGGACGGGTTTAACGGTTTCCGTAAAATCTACAATGACATCATGGAAAAGAAAATCCATGAGGGCAGACAGGGGATTGAACAGGAGCGTTATTTAACCATTACCATTGAACGCAAGAACTTTGAGGAGGCAAAGGCACAGTTTGCAACTATTGAAGCCTCCATTCACAAGGCATTCAATGAACTTGGTGCAGACATCGTGCCACTTTCCGGTAACGAGAGAATTAAGGTGTTATATGACTACTATCACCTTGGAGATGAGGGCAGCTTTGACTTTGACATCAGGGAAGCAAAAAAGGTAGGGGCAGATTTCCGCAATGATTTGTGCAACGGAATGATACAGTTCTACCCGGATTATTTTAAGGACGAGAAGAAATATTGCAGGGCATTATTTATCAAAAAATACCCTTCCAGTCTTTCAGACCGTTTCTTAAATGAAATCACTTCCCTTCCGGTTCACTCCATTACCAGCATTGATGTTGTACCGATTCCGAAGGACATGACAACAAAAATCCTTCAGAAGAAATACCTCGGTATTGAGTCGGATATTATCAAGCAGCAGAGGGTAAGAAACAAGAACAATGATTTTTCTTCCGAAATCTCCTATAACAAGCGAATTGAGAAAAAAGAGATTGAGGAAATCATGGATGATGTGCGTGAGAATGACCAGTGCCTTTACTATGTGGCAGTCACAATTATTCTTATGGCAGACTCAAAGGAAGAATTGGACAGCATGACCGAAACGGTGGAAACCATCGGCAAGCGAAATTCCGTTACCATTGAGGAACATTATCTGAAACAGAGAGAGGCATTAAATACAGCACTTCCTATCGGTGTCAGACAGGTGGAAACCATGCGTACCATGCTGACACAGAGCCTTGCTGTTTTGATGCCTTTTAACGTGCAGGAATTAAATGATGGAAGCGGGTGCTATTACGGCATCAATCAGGTATCGAAGAATATCAATATTGGAAACCGCAAAAAGCTCATCAATGGAAACGGATTCGTGTTCGGTGTTCCGGGTTCCGGTAAGTCCTTCTTCTGCAAGATGGAAATGGGAAATGTCTTTTTGGGAACGGATGACGAGATTATCGTTATCGATCCGATGAACGAGTATTTTGACATTGCCCATACCTACGGAGGAACGGTAGTCAATATGTCTACCTATACGGACAACTATGTGAATCCTCTGGATATGGATGTCTGGAGTCTTGATTTGAACGACAGCAAGGGCATGATCCGTGAGAAGGGCGAGTTTATGCTTGGTCTTTGCGAACAGTGTATGGGTGAGAGCCTTAACTCCCGCCAGAAGTCCATCATTGACCGATGCGTGAGAAAGCTCTATATCGACATTGCAAGAAGCAGGGAGAAGTATGTGCCTGTCATGTCAGACTTTTATGAGATATTAATGAACCAGCCGGAGGAGGAGGCAAAGGACATTGCCCTTTCCTTAGAGCTTTTTGTCAATGGTTCTTTGAACATCTTTAATCATCAAACAAATGTTGACGTTGATAACCGTTTCACCGTTTATGGTATCCGTGACTTGGGTACGGAGCTTAGTCCTATCACAATGCTTGTTATGATGGAGAGTATCCAGAACCGTATCATTGCAAACGGAAAGCGTGGCGTGGCAACATGGCTGTATATTGATGAGTTCCATGTACTTCTCAATTCGGAGTATTCTGCGAAATATTTGCAGCAGCTCTGGAAAAAAGTCAGAAAGCAGGGCGGTCTTTGTACTGGCATCACGCAGAATGTCGTGGATCTTTTGCAGAACTACACAGCGACAACCATGCTTGCAAACTCCGAGTTTGTTGCCCTGTTAAAGCAGGCAAATACGGACAGCTCCAAAATGGCAGAGGTTATTGGTGTATCAGAAGCACAGCTCCGCTTCGTAACCAATACCCAGAGCGGTATGGGACTGATGAAATGCGGAAATGTAGTAATTCCTTTTGACAACCAGATTGAAAAAGGAACAGACCTTTACAACCTCTACAACACGAATATCCATGAAATAATCGAGAATTCTCGATTATCTCGTTTATCCAAACCAAAATAAAATCCAAACCTTTGTAATAATGGCAGAACAAATCAGTTGATTGCTAATAAAAGGTTTGGATTTTAAATGATGATGATTAGCTTAAACCACAAAGATTAAGAAGCGAACCATCTGTGTTTTTCCACTTTGGTGTTACCTTTTTGCAGGTTTCATCATCCAGGGTTGCTAATGCAGCTGCTTTTTCGTCATTTGTGATATCCAGATACACCATTGTGGTCTGTAGATGCTCATGCCCAAGCAGGAGTGATATTTGAACTATGTTCATACCATCTTCAAGCCAATGTGATGCTTTAGCATGTCGTATCTGATGCGCATGAAGATTCTTCGGAACCTCATCACAGATTTCATGTGCACATGCGGCATGCTTTTTAAGCATCTTACCAACAGCCGGTTGTGTGAGCTTTCCATATATTCCTGTATTTCTGGAATAGAACACGTAGGCTTCAGGATCAGGAGCAGAACCATGAAACTCTGATAAATACTTTTTAAGATGTGCTACAGCCTTGGGTAAAAGTCCTATCGTTCTAATCTTTGTTCCTTTGCCAATGATAGTGATATATGGCTTCTCAGCATCCAGATACAGCTGCTTGTTTTTTAGTGACAGAACTTCATCTATTCTACAGGCAGTCGCATAAAGAAGGATAATAAGTGCAAGATCCCTTCTGCCTGTTTTATTGGTAACATCAGGTACTGACATCAGGGCTTTGACAGCATTTTTGCTCATGCCTTTTACCTTGGTTTTGGGTTCCTTTAATCGTGGAATTAACGTCGCATCATGGTATAAATATAGATAATCGATTTCTTTACTTCCAAGATATTTTAGGAATACCCTCAAACATGCGAGGCGGTTATTGCAGGTTGCAGCACAGCAGTTACGGTCATTTTTTAACCATAGAATCCATTCTTCTATGACTGATCTGCTAAAACAGTCTGAGCTTAAACTATTGATAGTGATTCCCCTTTTCTCATCTAAGTACATGATGTAAAGGGTAAGTGTGTATCTATAGGCTTTAATTGTGTGTTCGCTCTCTGTTAAAAAGGATGACACATAATCGTTCACAAAGAACGATATGTGACGGGCGATGCATACGCCTTGGTTAGTAGATTTCTTCATCTGTATTTACCTCCGGGACAATCCAATCAAAAGTTTCGTTTGTTTGATTCATCATAATACTGCTTAGATTAGGAACAATTGAGTAATAGTATTTTGTACTTTCTAATGTGACATGCCCCATACTCTTACTTAATGAATGCTCAACAACTCACGAATTCTTTCCTGTGAGTGTTTTGTATAAATATCAGCACAAAATTATGCTGTTTGAATACTTGTGATCAGGCCAAGACCATATTTTTGTTTTGCAAGTGCAAATGCCCGCTCGATTGCTATCCGGTCAGCGTTATCCGCATACTCGGTTTTCTTATCTGTTTTTGCGTTCTTGCGCGGCCTTCCAAGAGCTGGTCCTGATAACCGGATTCCGTGTTCCTTGCAGAACTGCAGATTCGCTCTGTTCCGGTAGATCTTATCCGCCAGAACACGTTCGGGATAATGGCCTGTTCTCTCGAAGTAATGCTGTACCGCTGAAATCAGGACATCACTTTCGTTGTATGCATCAAATGACATTTTTTCAATCCGCGCCATCCCTTTTTCGTCCATGCTGAGATCCAGTTTTGCACCGAATTCTACCGGTGCTGCAGCTTTTCCTCTCACGATCGGACGAATATATGGCTGACTGATGCTCACGATTCTGTCCGGAACGGAATGCACCCGGTTGTCATACATGTACTTCTGCTGTTCGTAGACCTGATCTATGACTGCCAGTCGCGCGGCTTGTTTCGTAGTCAGCTCACATTCCTTTGTCAGAAATTCATCGAGATATTTCCGATCACGCCTGATGTACTGGAGCTGCTTCTTGATTGCTTTGCGGATCTTTTTGGCTGTACGCTTTTTGCACTTTGCCAGATTCAGATAATCTTTTCTGGCTTTTTCACGATACATGCGCGGCTTGTAATAGTAAAATCTGTCACAGAGATCATCTATAATCGCTTCCAGATCTTCTCTGGCTTCATTCAGGATGTTTATATCCTGCGGAAAAGAAATCTTCTGTGGTGCACAACTGGCATCTAGAATCATCGTCCCTGCATTTTCGTCCGCATCGGATTCTGTCTCATCGGATTGGTTTCCACCACCCGGTGTCGGATCATCCGGAGTATTATAGTCAATGATCATTTCATTGATTTCACCCAGGACATCTTCCGTCAGACGCTTACGAAATTCAACGAGCAGAGAGGGCACAAACGGCGGCACTGTCTGGAATCCCGGCAGACCGATAAAGTATTGCAGATACGGATTTTCCGTGATCTCTTCAACCAGCTCCCGGTCAGAAAAACCAAGCTGCTTTTGAATGAGCAAAGAGCCCAGTGCTGTTCGCAGCGGCTTTGCAGGCATACCCGTTTTACTGGGAAACAGTTTTGCATAACGTTCCTCAATGGCATCCCATGGAATTGTTTCGGCTTTCTTGACCCAGCGGTTTTCCGGGTTCATTTTCAAGCCAAACGGCTGATTAAAATCTGCAAGTCCAATCTGACGATATCGTTCGAATTTATACATGAGTTTTTCTCCTAAGTGCAAGCTTTTTTTACAGAATTATCTGTTTTCCTTGCACTCTATTATAATCTATTTGGGCAGAAAACTCAGTATTTTCAAGGATTTTATGCTAAAAATTTGTTATTGAGCAGCCATTACATAGTTATGTCGTAAATCATAGGCAGTTGCATGGGAACTGTTAACAGAATCCCATATAATACGAAAATTAGCACTTAACCAGCTGCTGTTAAAGCGGACATTATCTCTTGACACGAAAAAGTATTCTCTGTCTGGAAAAATACAATCCATTTTCTGATTGAATTGCTGCATAAGTTCCAGCATGGAATCATGCAATACAATATAGTGCTCATTGTATCCTTTTGTGCCTACTATACTGATAACTCCTTCAGTGAGATCAACATGTTCACACCTTAAAGACAGGGCTTCGATTGTTCTCATTCCTGTGCTGTAAAGTAACCGAAAAATCACAGGAGCTGTCATGCTGCGTATTTTCATATCAATCCGGTTTGGTAAATATCTCAGATTATCGCAGGCTTCGAAGAATTCAGATAATTCCTCATGCGAAAATGCATGTGGTATATACGTGTTTCTTCTTTTACGGGGTCTTTCAGGAACAATAACATTTGTCTGCGCTCTTTCCTGAAGATATTTGATAAATTCAGAAACTAGATAGCAACGTTGCCGGCAAGAGTTTATGGTTTCAGTAGGTCTTTTCGCAAAAAAGCTGTCAACCATTTCCTGAGTGAGTTTATCATTTTCCGGATATAATTCATTGCAGTAACGGTCAAATGCACGCATTTTGTAATGAGAATCTCTGCTCCACTTTTGAGAAGCTTTTCGATATTTTTTAAACTGCTCCATAAGCGGAGAGAGTTTTGATATAAACTCAGTCAATATCAAACACCCCCTTTCGCACAGGATAAGATTTTATGCTTAGGGCACATTCTTTCAAATGATGAAAATCCGTATGCAGATATGGATCTACTGACTTCGGTGAAGTGTGTCCAAGGATATTTGATATGACTGGTAAAGCAGTATCTTTTTCTAACAGTTTAACAGTCAGATGATGGCGGAATAAATGAGTGCCTATCCTATCACCTTTATTCATGCGGATATTGGCAAGACCAAACACCTTACGAACAATCCAACGTATTGTTTGTACTTTCAGTGGTTCATATGGTACAACTTCTGAGATAAATACAGCATCGAATGAACACTTAGGTCTCTCTATAGTGATATAGTCATATAAAGCATTTCCTACAGATGGTAACAGTGGCAGTTCAAGTTCTTTCTTCGTCTTTGATTGAATAAGTCGGATAACATCAGAATTCCAGTCAATCGACTGTAACTTTAAATTGATGATATCTACGCCTCTTATTCCGGTGTGCAACAAAAGATTTATAATGGCTTTATCCCGCAGTGACAGTGTATCTGTATCCAATAATTGATTGATTTTACAGATTTCATCATCTGTGAGCATTTGGATATTTTTTCGATGTTCTGTCAGATGTGGCAGAAAAAGTAATACTTTTTTACAACCAATGGGATCAACCTCTAATCCTGCTTTTAGAACTGCTCTAACACTTTTACAACAAGCGGCGGAGCGAATTAAATTACCCGATTCATCAAGGAAGTAAGACAAAACATCATCTTCTTCCGTTGATTCCAGATTACAACAGCCTCTTTGCTGTAAATGATAAAAGAACACAGAACCACTATGACTTTCGCTGTCTATTGTTGTGTCTTTTGTTTTACCAATTCTCTCAGCATAGGTCTTGTAGTAATCTATTAGTTGTTGATAAACATGATTCAGAGAGTGGTATGCACCTCTTGGTTCAATAAAAGAGCAAATTCTGCGTCTGTCCGGAAACAGACCATAAATATCAAAATATTCAATGCTGCCAATTACTGAGCGTCTCCACTTTAGGTCTTTTTGATTTGAGGAGATGCTCACAAAATATTGGTAAATGTCCTGATACGAAGTCCATGATTCCAAATCCAACTCAAGAATTTCACGAATTTGGCGCTTGTACATATAGATGCAACTCATGGAATATCCAGAGTTCTTCATATGGTTGACAAGTTTTTCATGGTGTTGTCGTAAATTTGTTAAATCCATGGTATGTTAACCTCCTTTTTCTTTTGGTTTATCATACCATGGAAAATAAAATCCAAACCTTTAGACTTAATGTCGCTATAATTAATGTCGTTTTTGAAACAAAGTTTAGATAATATTAAGGTTTGGATAAATGAAAAAATTGCCTTAGAGAAAAGCAAAAATGCGGTTGACATTGGCTGATTCTCATGTTAGATTATAGGTAATGAAAAGCTTAAGTGCTTTTGCGGCGATAGAGAGGAGCTACCCGTCCCGGCTTTGCGGGCGATACAAATACAAAGTTAGCCTCTGCCTATGGAATTATCATAGGACTGCTCCCAGAATTGCAATTCAAAAAAGAAAAGTTAAGCCTGAGCCTAACAGCCCAGGCATTTTTCTTTTATGGAAACTGGACGATTCCATTTCCAACGATGAGGATAAGGATGGTTTTATGAAAGATACCCGCTTGTTGAAAATATTTAATGATACCAAAGATGTACTGTGCAAATATGATTATTATATTCATACTGCAAAACGAATACTGCATCTGACAAATACGGAACTGAAAATACCGCATTTGATGGGGCTTCAATATGTTGGCAGACCGAATCAGTATGCCGGGGATTTTGGTGTATATGCAGTAAAGAAGGGCAGAATTACACTGGAGTCATTAGAAAAGCTCGTTAAGAAGTATTATAAAACAAAAGAAAAGCAGGATAGAATGTTAAAGCTGATACATTTGAAACTGGATTATCTTTACCTTTTACCGGAAATGTTCTGCTCTTATTCAAAGTTGTATCTTTTTGATATTAACCATAATCCTGATTCGGAATTTGACAGCGACTATCTTTTAATTCACAGAATGGAAGATAAGGTACTTCATCTGGGGATAGTCAAAGCACAGGGGAAAGAAAAGGGATTGTGCCATTGTAATTCTTTTATTACAACGTATGTTGCAGAAAGAGATTATGATATTCTATATCGTGATCTTTCACATTCCTATGAAATTACTAAAATTGTCCGTGAGGATAAGATAACAAAACAGGCAGAGGTTATTTACCAGAGTGAACAGGCATCTCTTAGAGAAAAATCAGGTATCGAAAAAATGCTGTATGCAGTTGGAATAGAACCGGAAGAAAAGTTGGTAAGATATATTATGAAGCTGAATGTAAAATTTGGAGAATATCATACGCTGGATATGCTTTCGGATACAGAACAGCTTATGAAGAAATGCCGTGACAAACGGGATGAGGCTCTGGTAAAGGATTTTATCAGTTTGTGGAGGAAATGTACAGATGGCATATAAACAGGAGCTTTGGGATGAGGCAAAAAGGAAATGCCGGCTCGGAGAAGAAGAAATCCGCATGGCAAAGGAAATGGGGCTTAACCCCCAAAGCCTGATAAGGAATATCCCAAATAAAAAGGAAATGTGGAAGGCTCCGGTAAAAGACTGGATTCATGATATGTACGAAAAAAGGCAGAGAAAATCGGAGCAGAAAGCAAAGCGGAAAAGAGAGAATAAACAGTAAATCACAGCATCTAAGCCATTGGTTTAGGTGCTATTTTTTTGCTCTTTTTCAGGAAGAAGGTGAGGAAAATTGAACATCAAAAAGGTAGATGACAAGCCGATGGTCATTCATACCAAAGAAAAGACAAAGCTTCATGTAAAGACTACCCCGGAGACAAAAATCAAGGCGGGAAATGTCCTGACCGTAGAGAGGACTCCGAAGTTTGCCGGGGCAGAGAGGGAAGCAAAGGCAGACAACATGGATAAAAGAATGTCTGCATTAAAGGTAAAGTCTGCCACAAAGGACAGTAAGGGAAAAGCGGATGCAGAAAAGCGTCTTTCCGATAAAAGAGGTCAGTCGGCTCAATCTTCCAGTGTAAAAAGTAAGTCCGTAAAAGAGGACATCAAAAAATCCATGCAGAAGGAAAACAGCAAATATGCACAGTTTGAGAAATCAAAGCAGGATAGGGAAAAAGCCATTGGAAAGAAAAATGGCAGTACAGTAAGCACGCTTGCTTCGGTAGGTGCAAAGACTTCCTTAGACCAGATGGAGGGTGGCAGTGAGGTTTATGAGTCCTATATGGTTGCAAGAAACTTATCCCGTCCGGTGGAAAGTGCCACAGATGCAGGCAGGAGACTTTACCGTACACAGGCGGCAAAGGCGAAAGAGAAGCGTATCAAGAAGGTGCAGGCTGGAAAGAAAATCAGTAAAAAGGCAGCAAAGGACAGTGCAGCAAAAGTGGCAAAGGAAACCTCAAAGGCAGCGGCAAAAGCAGCGGCAAAGGAAACCGCAAAGACAGCAGCAAAGGCGGCGGCAGCAACGGCAGGGACAGCCGCCGGAACTGCAACCACGGGAGTAGGAGGCGTGCTGATCGGTGCGGCAGCCGGAGAAGCTGTGGGCATTGCAATGGATAAAAAGGATGTAAAAAACTCTACCAGAAACCGCATGATACAGCTCTTTGTTGCAAAACTCAGGCAGGAGGAAAATCAGGACAGCATTGGAAAAGCCTTAAAGGATATAGCACTTATGCGTTTTTCCATGGTAGCAAAGTACATCATCCGGTATGTGGGGTTGTTTCTGCTTGCCCTGTTTGCTCTGGTGGCACTTGTGGCGCTTCCGATTATTGCTGTCATAGCGATTATCTATAATTCGCCCTTTGCCATTTTCTTTCCGTCCATATCATCGGGAGAAACCACGCAGGACGTATTATCAGCCTATGTCGCAGAGTTTAACAGGGAGGTAAATGATGAACTGACGAACTATTCCGGTTATGATACCAGCGAAAAGATTTATGTGGATTTTGAGGGAGCGGGAGAGCCGGATAATTACTGTGATATTCTGGCGGTCTATATGGTGAAGTATGGAAATGGTGATACTGCTACGGATATGACGGATAAGGCAAAGGAAAACTTAAAATCCGTTTTTGATGATATGTGCAGCTACACCATTACAAGCCGGACAGATACCTCGACAGATGAGGAAGGAAATACCACATCCACTACCGTCAAGGAAGTCAATGTAAAGCTAAAAACCTACCATGACATGATTTCGGAGTATGGCTTTGATGAAGAAGAACAGGAAATGCTTGCAGAACTGATGAAACCGGAAAATCTGGCGATGATGGGTTATACAGGCGGTGGCGGAGATCCCGGCGAGACATTAAGCCCGGAACAGTATCAGGCGATTGTGGATGCAGTTTCCGATGCAAACGGAAAAAAGGTCGTGGAATATGCCTTGTCAAAGGTAGGATACCCGTACAGCCAGGATTTGAGGGACAGCGGTTCACACTTTGATTGCAGCTCCCTTGCCTATTACGCATGGCAGAATGCCGGGGTAAACATTATGTATGAAGGTGCAAATACCGCAGCGGCAGAGGGCAAGTTCTGCTATGACCATAATTATCTGGTGAATTACGAAGAAATGCAGCCGGGGGATTTAATCTTTTACAGTTACAGTAAGAATGGAAGATTTTTCAACATTACCCATGTGGCAATCTATGTGGGTAACGGTATGGTGGTGGAAGCCGCCAATGAGCGGATCGGTGTTGTGTACCGACCTGTGCAGAGCAGATCTTCGATTGTATTTATCGGCAGACCGAGATAGGCGGTGGAAAGAATGACAAAAAAAGAAACACCGGATTATGAAGCAGAGCTTATCCGGGAGTACGAACATTGGGAATATATGAAAGAGTATGGCGGAAGCGATCCTTTTTATGATGATGCGGGGAACATGAACCTGACTCGCAACCACATCATTCATGCAAAGAAGCAGTTAGAGGAGTTGTATGGAGGGGACATGAGTAAATACCCGGAGATTTATTTCAGGGAGCTTCCTCCGGTTACGGAAAATGGGTATATGGCACAAGCCGCCCAAATCCGTGACCGGGCGGCGGAAGTGCTTGACACCTATCTTTCGGACGCAAATTTCCAGTTCCTTTTATGCAACAGGGAAATGCTTGGAAAGAAGGAAGCAGAGCAAATCAGCATTGACAACGTACTCGGATATGCCAGCGGGCTTGCAGGAGCTTTAAAAGAAGATGACCTGATTACCATGCGCAGGCACACGAAAAACCCGGATGGATACCGGGAGTCCTTCGCCCAGTGTGCAGAGCGTGTAAAACAGATATTAACTGAAAAGAGAAAAGATGCGTCCGGGCAGATACAAAACGGTCAGATGACATTATTCCAGATAGGACTAGAGACAGGGCAGTGCCGATAGGTGCTGCCCTTTTTGGAGGTAGAAATGAAAGTTACAGAGATTATTTTAGTATCGGAAAACTGGAAAGGGACAGAAACCAATTTCCTTATGACGGTAGCTGACTATCTGAAGTATGTGGATATGGATACTTTTGACAGCCGGAAAGAGGTTGCAGATTCCATGATAGAACTTGGAAGGACTTTGGGAAAGGAAAATGACTGGAGCGAACTGTATTTTGCAGGCAATAAATCGGTTGCTGCAAGATTCTGTGTGGATGACAGACAGCTTATGAAGTTTTTGAAGGGCTTTTATAACAGTACGGATCAGGAGGCTGTATTTGATGAAAAACGATGCTCCGGGGAATGTCTGAATAAGCTGGCAGAGCTTGGTATGGATACCAGAGGAAAAGCAAGTATTGACAGTCTTTCTTATACAAGGCTGGATACGGTCTTTGAACAGGGGCAGACGCTCCGTAATTTCAACGGTCACGATTATCGTGTCATGGAAAAGCTGTCAGAAAAGAACCTGCTGTTAATGGACACAATGACAGGCAGCTTTGTGGTGGCACAAGGAACCGATTTATTTGCAAGGCATCCCCGTGGAGCAGAACCCACAGAGGAAAACAGCCTGATTGCGATTGAGTGGGGGCATGGACTGTATTTAAGCAGTACACCTTCTGCCATTGATTTTCACCATATCAGGCAACAGTACGGGACAGGAAGGAAGATAGAAGATATCTATCAGTACCGGGAGATGCTTCAGGACAGATTCTGTCTGTATTCCAACTTGGAAATGGATGATCGCATGAGTAGCAAAGCCAGAGAAGCAATCATGATGGCAAACTTTGAAGAATTTGGTACAAGCGATCTGGAGCATTTCAGAAAAGGACTGAACGAGGGTCTTTATGATAAGGGCTTTGCAGAAATCGGAGAAATAAAACCGGAAAAATCAAGATAAGACAGGGAGGAAAAAAGATTGGAAAAACAGATAACAGGAAAAGAAATCAGAAAAGATATGGAGTATCTGGTTAAGCTGCTTCATAAGGAGTGGGAACGCAGCGGAAAGACAAAGGCACAGGTAACGGTCAGCCTTTCTGATGCAGTGGAAATAGAAAAGCGCATGGCAGGGGTAATTCAGGATAAGCAGAAACAGCTTGAAAATGAGGAGCTGACCTTTCAGCAGAGCATGGAACTTTCAAAGCAGAACTTTGTGCTGCTTCGTCTGGTAAAAAAAGTGAAAAAGGCAGAGGAGAAAACCGTAAAGAAAGCAGTTGATACGGAGTTTTTGGTGGAGCTTGACAAGGAAGAATACAAGCTCTTTGAAATAATCATAGGAACACAGGAGGGATAGAATTGGGGAAAAAGTACAATGTGATTTATGCTGATCCGCCCTGGCACTACAAGGTCTATTCCAAAAAGGGCGAGGGCAGAAGTGCAGAGAACCATTATCATACAATGGAAATCGAAGATATACGGTCATTACCGGTAGGAAACATTGCCGCTGATGACTGTATTCTTTTTTTGTGGGTAACGTTTCCCTGCCTGTTAGAAGGAATTTCCGTCATGGAAAGCTGGGGCTTTACCTATAAGACCTGTGGTTTTAACTGGGTAAAACGTAACAAAAAGTCGGACAGCTTTTTTCTTGGACTTGGTTTCTGGAAACGTTCCAACTCGGAAATCTGTATCCTCGGCACAAAAGGCAGACCAAAGCGTGTGTCAAAGGCGGTGCCGCAGGTGTGCGATGCAAGGATTATGGAACACAGTAAGAAACCGGATGAAATCAGGGACAGGATAGTGGAGCTGTGCGGCGATGTCCCCCGGATTGAATTATTCGCAAGAGAACGATACGAGGGCTGGGACTGTCTTGGAGATGCCATTGACGGGAAAGATATAAGAGAAGAAATACTGGAGGTGTAGAGCATGGGAGTAGATTATAAGGTCAGTCAGATATACGATGCCGGAATGAAGCAGGTGGTTTCCAGTGAAAAGGACTGGAAAAGCGTATGCAGGCTGACAGGCAGACTCTACCGATATGAGTTTGACAATATCCTGATGATTTATATGCAGCGTCCGAATGCAACCTTAGTGGCAGACTATGACACATGGAAAGATCCCCGTGTGGGAAGGTATGTCAAAAGAGGAAGCAGAGGAATCGCCATTTTCCCGTCAAGGGCATTAAAGCCCCACATGAGATATGTGTTCGATATAAGCGATACCGGGGGCAGGGAAACCCGCCTGACATGGGAGCTTGACGAGGAAAAGAGACAAGCCTATGCAGCATATCTTGGCTGTGAAAATGCAGGCGAAAAAGAAGCAGCATTAAATTTCTTAAAGGACTTTACAGAAAACCGAATCGGAGTCATAATGGACTCAGAGTTCGGGGAGAGAATTACCGAGCTTGTCCATTTGGCAGGAACGAAACGAATATTGGTAGATGATGAAACGCAAGAGATTACGGCAGAGGAAGCGTTAAAAAGAAGTGTGGTGTATGCGGTATTTACACGATGCGGCTTTGACCTTTCCCCTGAAAAACAAGATTTTTCTTTCATTACCGCATTTACATCGGAAGAAGAAGTCTACCGTTTAGGATCACTTGTAAGCGATATATCCTGTGAAGTGCTAAGAAGTATTGCAAAGGAACTGACACAAACGGAAAGGAGTATTGCTTATGGCAGAAATGTTGACGTATCACGAGGGAGAGGACGGGATGCTTTATCCCAACCTGACATTACCAGAGGAGAAAGTGACCTTAACGAACCTCGGCAGGTTCGCGGTGAGGGCGGCGCAGTATCTGGAGGAGAACCACAGGGAGAGATACCTGACGCTGGTGAGATTCGGGAAACTGGCAGAGAAGATGCAGGAAGTGGAGGAGGAAGCCTATCAGATGATGGAAGTTCTGGAGAACGATTATCTGAAAAAGAACCCACCGAAGAATCCGGAGTCCACGATGGAGATGTGGCAGCTCAGAGAACAGGCGAAGATGCAGGCGGAGGAAATCGTGATGAAGGAAGTCGTTCTGAAATTCCATTAGAGGAAGAAAAGGAACGCAAAGAACAGTTAAACAGTGAAATCAGCCGGGAGCTTGAGGAATTGGAAGCACTCGGCAGTACGGAAAAAGGAAGCTATGAACAGGCTTCCTTTTCTTTTGCCCAAAATGGCGAGGTTTCGATACCGGAAAAGTACACTTATACAAAGCCTAAAACAGAGCTTGTTGTTCCCCACGATTATATCCGGCAGGTGCTTTTAAAAGGCAGCGGTTTTTCCCATGGAAAACGCAGGATTTATCATATCTTTGAAACGGTGTCCGATCCGGGAGAGCGTGTAAAACGGATCAAAAAGGAATATGGTCAGGGCGGTGCAGGCTGGCCCGTAGACGGGTACGGACTGCATGGCTATGATACCTATCACGGAAAAGGGATTCGTTTCCAGTGGAGAGATGAGGAAGGCGAAAAAGATGGATATTTGAACTGGAACGCTGTGGAGCGGGAGTTAAGTGTCCTGATTATGACAGGGGAATACTACCAGCCGCCGAAAGACTATGTGACGGTAAAGCAGACCGAAGATGAAGCGGCAAAGCAGGAGGAGTCACTGTGGCAGGAAGCATTAAAAGCATACTTTAATGAGGAAATACAGTACATTTCCGTGAAAACCCTTTTGTATGACATTTTTACCACCAACCTTTCCATAGAAGAAAAGGCAGAGTTTCTGGTTACGGTTTATGGGGAGGAAAGAGAAGATTTTTCCATGTCCGATACGGTTGATGGTCCTTACGGGGAGAGCCGCATCACAAGGGATAAAGAGGGAGTTACCGTTTCTTTCGCAAAGCCGGATGGTACAAGGGGAGAACACCGGGAAGATTACCGCTACTGTGCGTCATTGATCCTTCACATGATAGAGGAGGACGATTATCTGTCAGCAGAGGTATTTGACAAGTTCAGCCAGAATCCCCAGTCCTTTGCTGCAATGCCCTGGTTCATGGATATATACCATGAATACAAGGAGCGTATGCGGCAGGAGCCGAACTTTGAAGCGATTGAGATTGAGGAGCCAAAGCAGAGGGAAGCAGAGCCGCAGGTTCAGCAGACAGAACCCATAGAGAAGGTAGAGGGGGAAGTCATAGACCAGAGCGGAAATGTCATAAAGCCTGCGGTTTTTAATTCTTCTTATCCCAAAGCCTTAGAGCAGGTGGAGGCAATGGAGGAGGAGCTTAGGGAAGCGGTCGAGATTTATGTGCAGGATTGTTCTTCCATGAAACCGTTTCAGCCATTCTTACAGATGGTTCATGAAAGCACTCTGCCAAAGTCGGATAAGCTCTATTTCCTAAACCGTATCGTCAACCATTATGCGGGCGAAGGGGAGGACAGGACTGCCTATCACAACAATGCCTATGGGCTGATTGAGTATATCTCAAACCCGGACAGCTTTCTGGTGGATTACAAGAACCAAAACGGGGAACGTAAGCGGGCAAACGTCACCTATGAACAGCTTTACAGCGTGATGGAATATCTTGTGAGGGCAGGACTGTTTACGGATAAGGCTCGTATGGAAAAGTATGAGAAAGACTTTGCCGGAATGCCCTATGAAAAGAAGTCTGCTCTGGAAAAGCAGTTTGAGGATAAACTGCAAATCCAAGACAGCAGGAAGAAAGCTGAAAACTTCCGATTTGAAGCAGCCGAGCTTCCAAAAGCCGGGCAGAAAACAAGGTATCAGTGGAATGTGGAAGCCATCCGCCTGATGAAGCAGATTGAAATGGAGGGGCGGGCAGCCACAACTGAGGAGCAGAAAATACTTGCAAGGTATGTGGGCTGGGGCGGTATTCCACAAGCCTTTGATGAAAGAAATGAGAACTGGAAAAAGGAATATGAGGAACTAAAGAGCCTTTTGACAGACAGCGAATATACAGATGCAAGGGAGTCTGTTACCACAGCCTTTTACACTTCGCCGGAAATCATTGAGGCAATCTATCAGGGCTTATCACAGTTTGGTTTCAAGCAGGGAACCGTCCTTGAGCCTTCCATCGGTGTCGGTCACTTCTTCGGGGCAATGCCGGAGAAAATGAGAGGAAGCAGGCTCTACGGAGTGGAGAAGGATTCCGTTTCCGGAAGAATAGCGAAGCTTTTGTATCCGGATGCTAAAATCAAGGTCAGCGGCTTTGAGGAAACACAGTTCCCGGATAACTTCTTTGATGTGGCAGTGGGCAATATCCCCTTTGGGGACTTCAAGCTCTATGATAAGAAGTACGCAAAGCACAACTTCCGTATCCATGACTATTTCTTTGCGAAGGCTCTGGATAAGGTCAGACCGGGCGGTGTTGTTGCCTTTGTCACAAGCAAGGGAACACTGGATAAAGCGAATCCGGGTGTCCGCAAATATCTGGCGGAGCGGGCAGAGCTTATCGGAGCGGTAAGACTTCCGAATACAGCCTTTAGAGACAGTGCCGGAACGGATGTAACCAGTGACATTATCTTCTTACAAAAGAGGGAGAACAAAATCGTTACAGAGCCGGACTGGGTGCATCTTGGCAGGACTGAGGACGGTATCGCAGTCAACTCTTACTTTGTGGAACACCCGGAAATGATGCTTGGCAGGATGGAGTATGACTCCAGAATGTTCGGCAACGAAAGCAAATACACAAGCTGTATCAACCATGAGGAAAACTTTGATTTAAAGTCGGCACTCTCACAGGCAGTAGGAAACCTGAAAGGGCAGATTACCGATGTTATGGAACTTGTGGACGCAGAGGAACCTGTCCGGGATATGATTGATGCTGATCCGGATGTGAAAAACTACACCTATACCTTTGTGGACGGAAAACTCTATTACCGGGAAAACTCCAAAATGTACTTAAAGGAGGTGTCCGCAGCTATGGAGGAGCGTATCCGATTGATGGATGAAATCCGTACCGTCACAAGGCAGCTCATTTTTATCCAGACGGAAGGGTGCAGCGATGAGGAACTTAGGTTCCAGCAGAAGCTCTTAAATGAAAAGTATGATGCCTATGTAAAGAAGTTCGGATTTATTACAGGCAGGGGAAGCCGGCAGGCATTTCAGGACGATGCGGATTATCCGCTTTTATGCTCCTTAGAGGTGGTGGACGAGGACGGAAATGTCAGAAAGGCAGATATGTTCCACAAGCAGACCATCCGGGCGAAAAATCAGGTAGACCGGGTGGAAACAGCATCGGAAGCATTAAATGTCTCTGTCAGCGAGTTCGGTATAGTCAATATTCCGTTTATGCTCAGTATCTATGAGCCGGATATAGAAGAAGCCTTAAAGGAGCTGCCGGAGGGAAGCACTCTTTCTTTGGATGCAGAGGCAGAGCTAAAGAGAGGACTTCTTATAGAAGAACTGGCGGGGTTAATTTATCTTGATCCAACCGAGTACAATGAGAATAACCTCAATGCAGGGTGGAAAACAGCAGATGAGTACCTGTCCGGCAATGTCCGTGACAAGCTTCGTATTGCGAAAGCCTATGCAGAGGAAAACGGGGAGCTGTTTGCTGCCAATGTGCAGGCACTTATACAGGTACAGCCCAAAGACCTTGACGCTTCGGAAATCGAGGTGCGTATCGGAACAACGTGGATAGAGCCGGAGGACTACGAGCAGTTTATCTATGAACTGCTTGGCACGCCACGAAGGGCGCAGGCAGTTAAAGCTGCGTATTACAATTCCGGGATTCAGATTAAGTACAACACTTACGGGCAGAACTGGTTTATTGAAAACAAGGCTCTGGATAAAAGGTCGATTGCGGCAACTAAAACCTACGGTACAAGCCGCATAGATGCCTATTCCATCATGGAGGAAACCTTAAATCTAAGAACCGTTACCATCCGTGACAGGATTGACGACGGGGACGGGAAGTACCACTATGAAGTGAACAAAAAGGAAACCATGCTGGCGAGGGAGAAGCAGAACCAGATAAAAGAAGCATTCAGGGCGTGGATATTCAAGGATCAGGAACGCAGACAGAAGTATGTGGACTATTATAACAATACCTTCAACTGCATCCGCCTCAGAAGCTATGACGGTTCCTTTTTACAGTTTCCGGGCATGAACCCAGAAATTAAGCTGAGAGAGCATCAGAAAAATGCGGTTGCCCGTATCCTTCTTGGCGGAAACACCCTGCTTGCCCATGTGGTAGGTGCAGGAAAGACCTATACCATGATGGCGGCCTGCATGGAGCAGAAAAGACTTGGGCTGTCGAACAAGAATGTCATTGTGGTGCCGAAATCCTTAATCGGGCAGACCGCAGGGGAATTTATGCGGCTATACCCCTCTGCCAATATCCTTGTGGCAACGGAGCGTGACTTTGAAAAGAGCAGAAGAAAGCAGTTTGTGTCAAGAATTGCAACCGGGGACTATGACTGTATCATCATGTCCCACTCCCAGTTTGAGAAAATCCCGATCTCCAGAGAACGCAAGGAGCGGATGTTAAACGACCAGATACAGGAAATCTCCTATGCCATTGAGGAAATCAAGGCAGAAAAGGGAGAACAGTGGACGGTCAAGCAGATGGAGGGAGAAAAGAAGAAGTTAGAGCAGCAGCTAAAGGCATTGTCGGATGAAACAAGGAAAGATGACCTGATTTGTTTCGAGGAGCTGGGTATTGACTCCATTATGGTAGATGAAGCGCATCATTTTAAGAATCTTTCCATATTTTCAAAGATGAACAATGTGTCCGGTATCTCAAGCTCCGGTTCACAGAAGGCAATGGATATGTATTTAAAATGCCAGTACCTTTCCGAGATAAACGATGGCAGGGGTATCGTCTTTGCAACGGGAACGCCCGTCAGCAATACCATGTGCGAACTGTATGTCATGCAGCTATATCTTCAGAAGCAGGCGTTGGAGCGTATGAACATCCACCATTTCGACTCATGGGCAACCAACTTCGGAGAAGTGACCACAGCCTTAGAGCTTACGGTGGAGGGAAGCGGTTTCCGTTTCAAGAGCCGCTTTAACAAGTTTACGAACCTGCCGGAGCTTATGACCATTTTCCGGGAGGTTGCGGATGTGCAGACCTCCGATATGTTAAAGTTGCCTGTGCCGGGGCTTCGCACCGGAAACTATATCATCGTGGACAGCGAACCGGACTGGTATATCAAGCAGGTCATGGAGGAATTTGTAAAACGTGCCGAGGCAATCCGGGCAGGCGGTGTCGATCCGTCTGTGGATAACTTCTTAAAAATCACAAACGAGGCAAGGTTACTTGGAACCGATGCAAGATTATTACAGCCGGACGCACCAAACAATCCGGAGAGCAAACTGAATAAGGTGGTCGAGAACGTGGCAGCCGAATATTTCCAGAGTAATCAGAATGGAAAAATCGGCTGCCAGCTTGTTTTTTCGGACATCGGAACACCAAAAGCCACTTGGAGCGAGGACTGGGAGGAACTCTTTAAGCAGGGGGCAAGAACTTTTGATGTGTATAACTACATCAAGACGGAGCTTGTGAAAAAGGGGATTCCGGCAGAGGAGATTGCCTTTATCCATGACGCAAAGACGGACGCACAGAGAGATGCACTTTTTAAGGAAATGCGGACGGGTAAGAAGAAAATCATGATTGGCTCCACCGACCAGTGCGGAACCGGTGTCAATGTGCAAAAGCATCTGGTGGCAATGCACCATATCGACTGTCCTTGGAAACCGTCCTGCATCGAACAGCGTGAGGGGCGTGGTATCCGACAGGGCAACGAGAATGATGAGATTGCCGTTTACCGCTATGTTACCAAAGGAACCTTTGATGCGTACTCCTGGGTGCGACGTGAAGTCGCTTAATTTAACTGTTTGGCGGACTATCCGACCAAACCAGCCATTCCGTTGGCTGAAGCCCTCACCATTGGCTTTGGAAGTAATGACATTGTTCAAAAGCTGGTGATTAAACGTAACCCTACTTGGAGATTTAAACTGTGAGGTTAAAATCGAAACTGCTAGCTACAAAGTGGTTAGGGTGCAGGCTTTGATAGTATGGTTAACATATGTGAACCGCTGATAAACTTCGTTAAGGCGAAACAAGCCAAAGTAGCTGACAGGCTTGAACCAAAAGGTGTGCAGTTGGTTACCCCTCTCCATGTTTGGGGGTACACGGACATTAAACTGCCGGAGAAGAGGCGGAACCCAACCTATCATGTTAATTAAGTGGAACACGGTAAGCCCGTATTTCCGCCCATAGGGCAGGCAGACCGTAAGGAAAGCTGTTGGGAATGCGGGTATGGGATTGCGGAAAAAGCGAATGCCACTTTGTAATGAAGTGGATAGGGGTTCAAAATTTGCCCCACCCGAAAGGGGAGCAGACTTCCGCATGGTGCTTAATTACGAGAGAATTTATAGAATTTTTGAAAGGAGTAAAGCAAATGGACATGAAAATGTGTGCGACTTCTGACGTCGCAAAGGAATGGGACAAGATTGATTGGAACAAAGCCAATGCGTATGTTAAAAAACTACAAATGCGTATCGTAAAGGCTCATCAAGAGGGTAAACATGGCAGGGTAAAATCCTTGCAGTGGTTACTCACACACTCTTATTACGCTAGAGCTTTGGCAGTAAAAAGGGTAACAGAAAATCGAGGAAAAAGGACAGCAGGAGTAGACGGAGTATTATGGTCTACACCAAAGTCCAAATATGAAGCAATTCTGGATTTAAAACGCAAGAACTACAAACCACAACCATTAAAAAGGGTATATATACCTAAGAAGAATGGGAAAAAGAGACCTTTAAGTATTCCGACTATGAAAGACAGGGCAATGCAGACATTATATAAATTCGCATTAGAGCCGATTGCGGAAATTACAGCAGACCCTAATTCCTATGGTTTTAGGATTGGCAGATGTACGCAGGACGCAATAGAGCAGTGCTTTACAAGTCTGAATAAGGCGAAATCGCCAAAATGGGTACTTGAGGGAGACATCAAGGGATGTTTTGACAACATTAGTCACGAATGGATTTTAAATAATATTCCATTGGATAAGGAAATTCTGCGTAAATGGCTGAAATGCGGATATATCGAAACTGGAAAACTGTTCCCTACGGAACAGGGAAGTCCGCAAGGCTCAGCTATCTCGCCAGTTATCTGTAACATGGTGCTCGATGGATTGGAAACAAAACTGAAAGCGAAATACCATAAAACGAAGATAAAAGGAAAAGCATATTTTCCAAAAGTAAATTTTATCAGATATGCAGATGATTTTATTATCACAGGCGAAACAAAGGAACTTCTTGAAAATGGTGTACTACCGATTGTGGAGGAATTTATGGCAGAAAGAGGATTGGAGTTGTCTAAGGAAAAGACAGTAATCACACACATCACAGATGGCTTTGATTTTCTCGGCTGTAACATCAGATGGTATAAGGATAAGTTATTAACCAAGCCATCTAAAAAGAATTACAAAGCAATCGTGGATAAAGTCCGTTCAATCATTAAAAGCAATGCAACATGCCGACAGGAAGATTTAATCAGACAGCTAAATCCCATAATTCGTGGTTGGGTTAATTATCAGAAATACAATGTATCACATGAAGCGTTTGAAAGATTTGACTTCGATGTATGGAGAAGCCTTTGGAGATGGTGCTATCGCAGACATCCGAAAAAGGGTAAAAAGTGGATTGCCAAGAGATATTTTAGACAGATGGGTACAAGAAGTTGGACTTTCTGTGCCACAACGAAAGATGGTTTTGCACTAAAACTGATTTATGCAACAGATACTCATATCACAAGATTTCTGAAAACAAAATCAGAAGCAACACCGTTTGACAGTAAATGGGAAGAATATTTCGAGGAAAGAGACACTATGCGAATGATGCGTGAGATAAAGGGAAGAAAGACGATAAATGCACTGTATAAAATACAGAATGGAATATGCCCTCACTGTAACGAACGCATTACGATTGAAAGAGGTTTCAGAATACACACGACATTAGGCAAAGACTACAAGGAAAAACATTATTTACTTCATGCCGATTGTCACAGAAAGATACACTACTCGATTGAAGATGATGAGCTGGCTCTGTTAGAACAACAGGGTTTATAAGTGCTTGAGCCGTATGAGGGGAAACTCTCACGTACGGTTCTTAGGGGGGAAGGCGGTAGTAATACCGCTGACCTACCCGACAGTCTGGTGGAAAACAAACAGCGTTTCATCAGTCAGGTTATGACAAGCAAATCCGTATCCCGTACCTGCGAGGACATTGACGAGGCAACCTTATCCTATGCGGAGATTAAGGCGGTTGCCACCGGAAACCCGCTGATCAAGGAGAAGATGCAGCTTGAAAATGACGTGCAGCGGTTAAAGCTGTTAAAGAGTACCTATGACAGCCAGCGGTACACCTTAGAGGACAACATCACCATTCGTTTCCCGAAGCTCATAAAAGCGGCACAGGAAAAGGCAGAGTGTGTCCGGCAGGATATGAAAAAGGTGGAGGAAGGCTTGCTTGCCGTACAGGAAACACAGGAATTTGCCATTACCATAGGGAATGCGAAATATACCGAGCGTGTGGACGGAGGAACGGTCATGCTGGAAGCAGTCAGCAGGTGCAAGAACGGGGAAACCTCACATCTGGGAGAGTTTAAGGGCTTTGAGCTTTTAGTGGAAAAGAACTTTATTGGTGTGAATTACCTTGTGCTGCGAGGAAAGACCGATTACAAGACCGAGCTTTCCACAAGTCCGGTGGGGAATATGGTAAAGCTGGAAAATCTGCTTGGCGGAATGTCGGAAAACCTTGATTTTCTGACAGAAAAAATCCGTCAGTATGAAAGGGATTTGGAGCAGTCCAGACTGGATTATGAGAAACCTTTTGCACAGGAGGCAGAACTTACAGAGAAAATTGCAAGACTGAATGAGTTGAACGTGCAGTTGGATCTGGAGAACGGAAAGACAGAGGACATTGATCTTGCAGGACAGGAAAAAGAAGAAGCAAGCAGGGTGGCAGAAGGTGATACCTACCATGTAAGACCGCCCGGAAAAGAGGGAAGATGAAAAGAAAAATCATTGCAGGGATATTGATTATTATGGGGCTGGCAATCATGTCAGCCCCGCTTTACTGGAGATGGAGCGGCAACCGGAGAAATGAACAGATGTTACAGGAAATTGAACAGATCATAGAGCAGGAGACAGAGAATGAAGAAAAAGAGGATAATGGGCAGACGGCACCCGAAGCCGCCATTAGTGAAGAGGATGCTGCCACACTTGCCAAAGCGGAAGTAATCGGACTTATTGAGATTGAGGCACTTGACATCAAATATGCAGTGCTGGAGGGTGCCGGAAGCTATGAGCTGTCCTGCGGCATCGGGCATATCCCAGATACGGCAGGCATCGGAGAGACAGGAAACTGTGTTCTTGCAGGTCATTACGGGAGCAGACATGGAACCTATTTCACGAACCTGAAAACACTGAAAGAAGGGGATGTCATTAAACTGACGGATAAAAAGGGGAGCCGGTATTTCTATGAAGTAGAGAGCATGGAGGTAGTCGATCCCTATGATAATTCCGTCAAGGATCAGGGAGAGGAAAAGGTGCTGACACTTCTGACCTGTGAAAACAGCGGAACCATGCGCCTGACAGTAAGATGCAGCTTAAAGGAGGCGGTGGAATGACAATACCATGCAGACTGCACGAGGCAGAGGGAATCATAAATGAGATGGATTTATGCCATGTGCCGGATGACATCATGGAGAGCGAGGAGGATTACCGGATTGTCATAAGCGGCTTTCGGGTGTATATCCCGGAGCTTGGCATCTGCATCCATGAAGGTGTGTTCTGTAACTATGATGAGGAGGAAAAGGAATATCTTCCCGACTTTTCCATAACCGTCATCATGGACGCAGACACAGAAATGAAGGAGGGCGAATGGCTCTACTACGAGCAGGACGGTTTTTTGATAACCTTAGCCAACTATTACAGTGGAAAATATACACTGTCGGTGTTATCAGAGCTGTCCTGCGTTATTTGTATTCCGGATGATGTGCCGGAAGAAGAATGAATATGTCTATGGCAGAGCCGCAGGCATTTCAGATAAGCAACCTATAAATCATGTAACAGTCTGCAATGGCAGACAGAAAGAGAGGAATCTATGCAGTATTCAATCAAGTTAAACGCAGTAAACAACCCGGAGAAAAGTGTCAAGGCATTTGCCACTGTGACATTTGGTGACTGTTTCAAGGTCACTAATATCGCTGTGGTGGAAGGAAAGGAAAACCAGCCTTTCGTCTCTATGCCTTCTTTTAAGACAAAGGAGAGAACGGAGCATAACGAGCCTGTCTATAAGGATGTGTGCAATCCGATTACAAGCGAGTTCCGCAAGGAATTGTACGATGATATTCTTTCTCTTTATGGGGAAATGGAGCAGTCCGGCAAGACAGAAGTCAGCAGGGTGGCAGAGAATGCCGGGGAGCCGGAGTTTCGTGTGGCAGTTACACCGTTTGAGAGGGAAGGCAGCAACATTCGTGGGCTTGCCCGCATCTACTTTGAGGACAGCTTCGTAGTAAGCAATGTCAGTGTCATTCAGGGCAAGGAAAAGGAATTTGTGGCGATGCCTTCCTACATGGTAAAGCAGAACGGAAAAGAAGGAAAGATCCAGTATCAGGATGTATGCTTTCCTGTCACAAAGGAATTTCGTGAGAAGTTATATGATGCCCTCATGGACTGCTACAAGCAGGAAAAGGAAAAAGCCATGAATCAGGGCATGGAGCAGGCGGCAAGTCAAAGCTACGCAAGGGCAGAGAACAGACAGCCGGATAGGGAGCTGCCCTTTCGATAAGAAAGAAGAATAAGAAGCAGGCAGAAGGGGTGTGCCGGTCATGCCCCTTTTTGCCGGAAAGGAAATCAAAATGGATCAACAACAGAATATGGAACTGACAAAAGACCAGATCATACAGGAACTGATTGCCCTTTTAAACCAGAATCAGCAGAGGGAAGCGGCAAACAATGTGTTTGAAATGGCAGCCCTGATTGACGGTATGGAAAAGAGGCTGGAATCCGTGACAGAGGAGCTTGTGACAGTCAAGGATCAGCTTCGTAAGATGGAAGAGCGGGAGGCAGAGAAAGGTCTGAAACAGTCACTCAAAAGGGCAGTAAATAAGCTGGAACAGGACTGCAAGGCTATGAAGGAAAAACTGTTTGAAGTCAAGACAGAAATCAAGGCAAAGGCAGGGGAGATTGTAACAGCGGCAAAGCAGAAAGGGAAAGCTGCCTTAAATAAAGTGGCGGAGTTTCTTGGGGTTAAGAAGAAATTAGAAAATATCTGCCAGAACGTGCAGAAATCCATAGCAGATGTGGATAAGAGCATTGAAAAGATTGACGCTTTCGGCACAGGCATGAGGGAAGCCGGACAGAAGATTGCCAACACGTTCCGTACTTTTGCAGATAAACCGGAAAAGGAGTATGGGGAGAAGAAGTTCTCAAAGACAGAGCTGATAAAGAAGCCGTTTCAGGAAAAGAGAAAGCTGCTGTCCGGTATCTTAAACTGTGCTGATGCCGCAATAGAAAAGACAGAGCAGCTTGCCGCAGACGTGAAACAGTATCAGATGGATAAGGCAGAAAGGGAGACCGCAGGCATTGCCAATGTGGAGGCTGTAAATCCGGTTGAACTTGCAAATGTGGCAGAGCCGGAGTTCCAGTATGGCGCAGAGGCTTTTGAGGCGCATCAGCAGGAAACAGCAAAGGCGATGACAGCGGATAAAGCGACAAAGAATGTACCTGTAAAGAACGGAAAAAGCCGATAGAGAAAAGTCCTCTTGAATTAGACTTAGGTTTGATTCAGGGGGATTTTTTATTTGGATGGTCATTTTCTGCAAAAACGGGTCACTTTCTGCAAGGTGTATTGCTATCAAAATTTCAATTCAGTATTATAAAAATGCGGTTGTAACTACCATAAATATAAAATTATGAAAGGTGGAATTAAGATGAAAAGATTTTTATCATTAACAATGGGAGTGGTTTTATCAGCGGCAATAATTTTAGGAAGTAGTGATTATGCTTTTGCAGCAGAAAACAGCCATGAAATGGAAGTAAATGCGTCTGATTTGTCAGAAGGAGAAATGAAAACTATTGTTGTTGACATGAAAGATGTGTTGTCAGGAGATGTAACGACACTTGCAACATCACCGTCAAAGACAAAGACATTATCAAAGGATTATGCTACTTCTTCAGGACAGACAGGCATAATTACCTCTATAGGTCAGATCGTGGATTTTAGCAGCGTTATTCCGGAAGGGGCAACAATACAAAGTATTACGATTTATTGTCCAACGGGCACAAAAGTAACACAGTCAAAGTATACAACAATCAATAATTATTTGATTACTGATTTAGACACGTCAGATTCTATAACTATTCCGTTTCAAACAACGAATAATCCATCTTCCAAAAGCACTTCTACAGCATTAGCTGGAAAACCAGCAAATGTTAGATTTTTAGTACAAATTCAGGGTAGAATTTTGCAGCAGTATACTGGCATGGATGGATTTACTGTATTTGGTGGGAAAATGATTGTTACATACCATGAATAAGTTGTGAGGTGGACTCATGGAATTTTCGATTTCAAGTGCAATTAATTCTGTTAATACAAAATATAATGTATCACTGAGTAATGGAGAACTTGATTGGACTATGATTCCAAGTGCAAGGAAAAGTAATAAGTCACAGACTAAGTTTGTTGATGAGATTAAAGAACTAGCTCGGAAAGCCGCCAATACTACAAGCAAAACAGAATTGGAGTATATTCATAGGAAGAGAACAGAATTATGTGCAGAGTATATGTCCGATGTATCACCTAACAGAAAGGCATTATATCAACAGGCTAAAAATGCAATGAAAAGTGAAAGCAGCAATCCAAAATGTCAGGGGATTGGGGAATTGACATTGCTTGATTTTTTGGAGGCAGCAGAGGGAAAGAGAGGTAATCTTGCTGAAAAGAAATTTACTTTGGCAGGAGGTGGGACACTTGTCTGTCCGATTTTGACAAGTGGAGGATATGGTGCCGACATTTATTATCAGGGTACAAAGGTGCTGACATATCTTGGATCGGGATATGGATGGGCTTGCGAAAGAACTCCGGCTGAACGGGAAAAAGAAAAGGAATTTTACGGAATTTATTTTAAAGAATACCGTACCTTAAAGAATGGTAAAGGACTAGAATTGGAGGAGTTGCCAGATTATTTGGAAGAAAAGCCATCTTTTGACATGAAAGCCTAATGGGTATAGGTAAAAAGAATGTATCCTCTTGGACTGTAAAAATATCAGTTCAAGAGGATTTTTAATTGTATTATACCTAATACTTCCTTGTTGAAACCTATCTATTGAAGAGTATTTTGGTATGATTTGAAAATCTTTAAATCATCAATATGCAAATCCATAAATTTCTTTATCTATTTCAGCTACTCATAATAAAAAAGAATAGCAATATGTTCAGCAGAAAATAGATATGGATTTTATCTTATATGTCAAGACAGAAAGTATAATCTCTGACATCGTGGAAGCATTTTATATAATAAAAAACTATTTTGACCGTTTTCTGCAATAATAATTACATAAAGTGGACTAAAATCAGTCCCTTTTCGATAGCTCTATTGAATACAATACTTTAAAAAGAACCGAAACGGGTTCAGAAGTGTGGTGATGATATGGAGCAGAAAATAAAGCAGGATGATATATTTATCGGGCAGAACATCAGGCGTATCAGAAAAGAAAAGGGTATGCGGCAGACTGAAATGGTAGCATTGATGCAGCTAGAGAATGTCTCATTGACAAGGGAGGCGTTAGTGAAAATAGAAAGAGGAATACAGCACATACAGGCATCACAGCTTAGAGCAATCAGAAATGTATTGGGGACAACGTATGATGAATTGCTGAAATAAAAAAGACAGATTGGTGTAATCTGCCATTTTACTATCATATTTTACATATCTATCCGAATGATAACAATTCTTTTATTGCTGCTGTAAATGAATTTGAAGAAGAAACGATTTCTTTAAGCGTACATTCATTACAGTCCGGTATTTGTGAAAGCATACTGATATTATGCTTTTTCCATAAGTAAGCAGCATTTTTCCCCAGAAGAATCTCAAAAATGAATTTATCCTGCCAATCGTTCAATACAAGCCCATTTTCTTTCAGAATAAAATAGGTCTGCATGGTAAGGATGTAATCTTTCTGGCATATAAGGTATAAGTCATTCGCCGTCATATGTTTAAAGTCATCTATGCATGATATGTTGTTGCGGAACAGCAGGGGGTATATTTTAGAGGGAAACTGATATTTACTAAAATACTCTTTGATAGACAGCATAGATCGTATTTCAATATTGTATTCCTGACAGATTTGTTCCAATTCTAAAATGGTTTTTTCTCCTAAGTTCCGAAAATGCAGAATATCTTCTTTGGAATAGGAGGAAAGCTGCGAAAGGTACATAACACCGTTTCGTATCAGGGCATTCTGCAATCGCTTCGACATGGGGACATCATAAATTGATATTTCATCACTTGGCGGCAGCAGATAGCCTAAAGCGTTCAATTCATCAATCAGGGGTTCAATATTATAATTTTTTGGAAATTTATTTATAAGAGTAATATAGTTTTGTCCTGCAAGTTCCGAAACCATTGTCAAACCTATGCTTTTTAAGGCAGATTTAGAGTCGGCAGAAATGTTTAAGTCTTGAATTTTCATGTCTATATCATACTCCTTTATTCTTAGAGGTTGAAATGGAAACAAACCTAGTATATCACTTTTTTTGAAAAAATAAAACAAGAATGGACTAAAACGGGTTCTAATTTGACAATCTTGATTGTTCCATTTTGTGTTTGTGTCAATTTCTGCATAATATGGTCGATTTCTGCAATTTAGTTGACTAATGCGCTGAAGAAAAATAAAATAATAAGGGGATTTATGAATTTTTTGTATATCATCTTTCCTTACTTTGAATGTGGGAAAAGGGTTAAGGAATTTAGTAAGACGTGTCGAAATACAACACAGTGGAGTGTAAAATATCAGGGACAAATTGCTATCAAATAGCAGGAAAGGAGGAGACAACACAGATGCTCAAAATTGCAATATGTGATGATGAAAGTCTTTTTACAGAAGAACTAAGAGAATTGCTCTCCGGCTATATGATGGAAAAAGGTCTTGTTTTTGAAATAGATACATATAGTTCCGGGGAGGCACTGATAGAATTAGGAATTGAGGTAGTGCGGTATAATATTGTGTTTTTAGATATCAATATGGATGAAGTCGATGGTATCAAGACGGCTGAGATGATCAGAAAAGTAAGCCGGGAAGTATTTATCGTATTTGTGACCGCATATGTGGATTATTCGCTGGAAGGATACCGATTAGATGTTGTAAGGTATTTGTTAAAGGGTAATGCAAATTTTCAGAGCAAAGTTAATGAATGTATGGATGCCATTATTGATAAGATGAATTATTCCGTAGCGAAAAGGGAATTCGACTTTAAGGAGGGCGGAAAAGAAATATCGCTGGAAAGATTATTGTATATTGAGAGCAAGTTGCATTTACTTGAGTTTCATGTTATGGAGGACACAGAAAAAGTTTATACCATGTATGAGACGTTAAATGTGTTGGACGATATGCTTTCAGAAAATGGTTTTATCAGGACACACCAGAGTTATCTTGTAAATTCAAAACATATCAAGAATGTTGTACGTTGTAAAGTGATATTGACAAATAGGGTTGAGTTACCTATACCGAAAGCAAGATATACAGAAGTTAAGAAAAAGTTTATAGCGTTCCGAGGAGAAGTGTAGATGTTTGAGTTAATGCAGAGCGTATTGTTGATATTTATTGAAATAATGTGTTGCAAGATTTTTTATGAAACATTTGGGAAAGTGCGGTATAAAGGATGGATTAATGTAATACAGTTTATATTATTACTTGGTAGCGTATGTTTACTTGCATTTGGCTTTTCAGAAAATTTTGTAATAAGGCAGATTGCTAATATTTTAACTCTTTCAGCATTTATGCTTTGGCATGTTAAAATTAGCTTGAAGAAATCTTTTGCTTTAGCTGTGTTATTTGATGCATTCCTGCTGGCAATGGACTATTTGGTGTATTTGATTATTGACTGGTTAGCTTTGGACAGTAATTTATCAGAGCAACTGTATGGAAGTGGAGCTGTTCTGGCATATCTTCTGGTAAAAGTAATATTGTTTTTCTTTATTCTTGTCATAAGAAAACAGTTTGGAAAAAAGTCAATAGAAATGATGTTAGATACAGAATGGTTGAGATTACTTTTTTTCCCTGTCTTTACTATAGCCGTTATTTATGCAATGTTATCTGTTTTTGAACATGTACAGACAGTAGAGCAGGCAAATTTGCTTGCTGTTATTGCATTTGGAATGGTGGGAATGAATATTGTTGTATTCTATCTAATTAACGATATTGTAGAAAGGGAAATGAAATTGCATGAAAACAAGGTTTTTCAAATTCAGGCGAAAAATCAGTTGGAAATGTATAAGTCTATCTCTGAAAATTTTGATAATCAAAAAAGAAAGACTCATGAATACAAAAATCAGATTTCATGTATCGAATCCTTACTGGAAAAAAAGCAATATTCCAAGTTAGAGGAATATGTAAAAAAGATCTACGGTTCTATGAATAATGAACCGGATGCTATTAACACCAATAATGTAATTGTAAATGCCATACTTAATACAAAGTATCATGAAGCAGAAGAAAAAGGGATTGTTTTCGTATTCCGGGTAAATGATCTTTCAGAGCTGAAAATGAAAGATGAGGATGTGGTAACTATCCTTTCTAATCTTTTGAATAATGCGATTGAAGCATGTGAACTGTGTGAAAATAATAAGGTAATTAAGTTCAAATTTATTCAAGAAGATGATATGATAATCATTGCCGTTAAAAATACGTTTAATTATGATGTTATATATGAGAATGGAGAGATAAAATCTACAAAAACATCAAGTGTGGATGAACATGGTGTAGGAATTAAAAACATAATAAAAACTATTGAGAAGTATGCTGGTTCATATGTAATTGAAGATAAGAACAAAGAATTTTTCTTTTCTATTATTATTCCTGCATGAATTTAATGTCAAAATGGGTGTCTCTAAAGCTAGCTTGTGCCGTTTCCTGCAAAAAATATCCGTTTTCTGCAAAGTGCCTTGATTTTTTCTATATTCCCTTCATACTGAATAACTAAGGAGGCATATTTATGATAGAGAAGATGGCGTTAAGGATTGTCAATCAAATGGAGGAGCAGAAGATAATAAGCAAATCGAATTGTGAATATTACGAATATGCATTAGTAGGTATGGTTGAACAAGCTATAACTGTTGGAACTATGCTACTTTTAGGATTATTATTTAGGCAATTCCTGCATACCGTCTGTTTTATGGTTTTCTTTCTTTCATTAAGAAAACGGACAGGGGGATTCCATGCGAATAAGTTTTGGCAGTGTTATCTAGGGACGGTCATATTTTATATTGCGATTATGCAGATTGTACCCATATTTTGCAGGAAACCGACTATTATGTATGGGTTACTATTTCTTGCAATGCTTTTAATTTGCATAATGGGGACAATAAACCACCCTAATATGGATATGAGCAAAAGTGAATTACGGGAGTCTAAGAAAGCAGCAAGGCTGCAGATTTTAATGGAGGTAATGATAATTGCTGCCTTAATTTATTTGAAAGCTGATTTTATGTATATTGGCTATATGTCAGCGGCTATCATATTATGTGCGTTTCTGATGTGCTTAGCAAGAATAATAAAACAGGAGGTAAGGATACAATGAAAAAAAACGAAAAAGCAGGAAACAAGGTATTGAAGGTAGTAGAGAGAATCGTCCGCAATGAAGCTGAAAAAGTTATGGACGGATATCCTCCTATTTGCATGGGAATTGGTCATCAGCCGAAGAGACCGAAGCGGAAAGAGGATTAAGATTTAATAGTAATGTGGCAATAGTGATAAACGAAAGCTTGTGTTGAACAAGAAAATTAAGCATAAAAAAGCCTTTCAGAACGTTATATTGTATCCGAAAGGCTTTTTTATGCCGTTTTCTGCAAAAATGGTCCACTTTCTGCAAGGGTGATTGACCTTTAACTTTGTTTTGCTATTATGGACGTGTAAGCATTTATTGGATGCACATAGATATGCAATCATGCAAATTATAAGTATATATTTTGACGAAGAGGTGTGAAAATTAATAAATTTTTATATAACAGTAATTATGCATGAATGTGTGTTCTGTAGTTAACCTGATGTGGAAACATAAGGGGGAAGTAATCAATTTAATTTTAGGAAGGTGGTAATTAAAATGAAAAAAAAGCTAAAAAATTTTGTAGGGTTAGTGGCAGTAATTGCACTATGTTTTGGTCTGGTAAATATTAATGCAATAGATGCACAAGCGGCTACATCTATTACAGGTAATAATACAAGAACAACAGCTTACAACTATGGCAGTTGGTCATCGATTAATTCTAACTATGCAACTATTATTTTAGAGAGTGGACAAATAGAGTCTTGGCTGGAATTTACATTAAGTCCAGGAGAGCACATTTATTTAAGGGCATCATATGATGAAGAATATGCAGGCGAGTGGTTTGAAATACAGAATGGAGTGGGGATTACACAAGGCGTACCTCAAATGACACCGGAAGATGTTTATAATGCGGATAGTGTTACGCCGGATATATATCTGGACTGTGATAATGACTCAACTTCCACGAGAAATTATTATTTGGTTTTGCATAGAGGTAGCGTGGACATAAACAGAAGTATCTATTTTTCGTTGTCAGCTTATAACAGAATAAAGACATCATCAGTAGATGTTCCGATTTCAGGAACGGCATCTAATCCAGGGAATAGCAGTATTAGCTTGTCGGGCGTTGATTCATCTATCATATCAGTGAATTTAACCAATGATACGAAAATTCCTGATAACGCTATCGTTACAAGTATTTCATCTTCTGGGACCCAGTCCCCTAGCCAAGGAAATGTGCATCATATGATTATGCCTGCAAGTAACGGTATTTGGTATACTTCAACGGTTTCAAGTGCAAGTAGTGGTCACTATAATATTGATATTGATGATGGAATACCTGTGAAGCAAAGATGGAGTTTCAAATATAATGCTCTTGCTACAGCTAAGTCAACAATGAGAAATGTTAAGCTGAAGATAGGGTTTCAGTATGATTTACACGATACTGATTATGAGACTTATATAAGGTAGGGTTATGGTATGGTTATAGTAAGTAATTCTGACTATTATAGCAAAATACCAGTGGGCAGGGAGTTTATTAACCTGCCCATTGCATCTAGTGCTGATACGACTGTAGGTTATCAATACGATGGATTTACAGCGGAAGACCGTTTGGTACAAAAAGTTTTACAGGAACATTACGATAAAGTGTATAAAGAAAATTTGACGCATTCCGATCCGATGGCATATGTTAGATCAAAATATTGTGATGTGACTTCCCCAAACTTTTGCTCACATATGACAGCAGATCAACGTTCCATAGCTTACCGAACAGAGAAAAGAATGTTGCAAACAGGAGGAAAACCGATAGGCGGGTTTGCCCGGTATGATTATGCTTTAAAGGATTACAAAGATTTATATACGGGTGGTTCAAGAAGTACGGGATACAGCCGTAATACGGATAAGGAAAAGCAGCATGCCAGAAGTGTTATAAACCAGCAGATTTTAAATCTGTTTTCCAATCATGGGGTATATTTATCAAAACAAGTGGATTTAAAATTTTCAGTTGATCCATATACATATCAATTAAAGGTGTCAGGAAATACCGATAAAGATACGTTATCACTGATAGAAAAATTACTGAATGAAGGAGATAATGCGAAAAATATATGGACACATACGTGGATTTGTATGCATGATGCAGATAATGAAGTTGTTAATTTGCAAGCAAATATGATAAAGGCAAATCAATATTCTTTATGGCATGAGGTGTATAGTACAACTGGATATGATGTACGTAATGCGACATACAAGAATGGTACTTTTATTGCAGAGGATGGCATAGATTTACTTGCATTGTTTAAGAAAAAAGCTAAGAACAGCGCAGGGTATGAGCTTTATTCTAATAGGTGGCTAGAATATGCTAAGGATGGATGGAATAAAGAAAATGATTTAGTGTTGACAATAGGTTTTGATAGTGGCGGATTGTATGATATAGGACAGGAAAAAGGATATGGAACAACACAGGATATGTGGATTAAAGGTATTAGTCAAAGTATGTTTGAGGCTAAAGTGTAAGTAAAAAGAAAGTGTTAATAAAATTAATATCGATTTGGTGTTCACTTCAGAGTGTTGTAATATTACCTAAAATGGAGCTACATAGTAATTTTTGTGGCTCCATTTTTAAGAATGTATGACAATTATTTGATACAAGCGCTTTAGATGGCGTTAAAAGAAAACGCATAGAAAGTATGCATGAAAATATTAACACAATCTTGTCATGTGTATTCTTATGACTTTACCTTATTTCCATAAAATAAATTTATTTGATTATTTACATAGAGGATATAGAACAGTATATGTAGAGCTGCTCTATATTTTTTTTCATATATAAATGATAGATATTTAAGTGATTTGTAGTATAATTATTATTGTGTAGGGGGTGGTGATTATGCAAAAGAATGGAAATGTTCTTCCCTTTTTGAAAAAATTCATGCTGCCGCCAGATGATTATGAAATATTCAAATTTGGCGGAAGTTCCTTAAAGGATGAAGAACGTGGCATTAGAACCATGTTAAAGTATTTTTCTTCCTATTTTACGGAAGAACAGTTAAAAGAGAATATGGCAAGGTATAATTTGCAAACACTGTTTGATATAGTCAAAAAATACTTTGCAAAGGAATATGGTTACATTGGAACAGAAATTGAATTGAGCAACCTATACCAGAGCTCCATTAACAGTTATATTTATAATGATAGGGTAAATCCAGCATTTGTACATATTGATGAGCTGTTTGAATCAACTGTAATGGGGTTTTTGTTGGCAATGTTTAAATGGTCTAAGGATTTTGAAAATCTGGAGACATACGGGGAATGTTTCAAGTATGTATTGTACTTAATGAGCGATGCGTGTATATTTGGGGAAATGCAGGATGTGGATGCACATCAAGCATTATTGAATACTATAAATGGAGATATTCAGATACTTCAGCTTGCAGGTGATTGTTATCGGACAATTGTGATATTCAGTCTGGCACATGAAATTGCACATGCATATCTGGCGGCTATTGGCGTGGAATACACAAAAGAACATCCTGAAAAGGAAGAATATGATGCCGATATGATAGCCTACCATATTGTATTGAAGATTATCATGGAAAAAAAGGGTTCAGACACTATTCTTGAAGATTATACTTATCTGGCACCGATGATATATATGGATTTTTTTGACTTGTATTATTATACAGATAGAGTGCTGTATAAGACAATTTTCCGTGATAAACAGCACCCGGTTCCGGCAAAGCGTAAAAATCGGCTGTTTATGGTTGTTGATAAAGATGAATATGATTTTAATACTGTGGATGGAAACCATTTATACAGCGGTTTTCTGGATGTATATGATGAGTTTAAAGATCAAATTCTTTTGAAAATGGAAAGAGGAAAACTGGATAAGATCGTGTGGACAGAAAAAAGAGAACTTAGGAGAAAGAGGAGTTAATAATGAATAGAAAAGAAGCAATAGAATACAATGAAAGCCTGAAAAAGGAATTAGAGCAGATTGCATTGCAATATGGTTTAGAGAAATTAGTAGGCACTTACATAGTGGATAATTATATTACCGTGCTGCCAGAGGATGCAAGAAAAGGCATGATATTTTTGGGAGAAGACTCTGCATCGTATAAGGTGGGCAATATAAAAATTGATTTTAAGAAAGCAATCCTCGCCGGGTTGGAGTTGGTAGCATCTGTTAGCAAGCCGGAGAGCGTTTTCAATTATATTCAACTGATAGTAACTTCAGTTTTTTTTATTGGGAAATCTGTAAAACAGGAATTAAGCAGACTAGAGGCTTACGTTGTTTATCTGCTGCATAAGAAAGATGCATATGATACTGGAGTCGAAGAGGAACGGTTTATCGCTGAAGTACAGGAGTGGTATCGGCAGAAAGAAGGAAAGACTGTTGGGCGGGAAGAGGTTGTTGATGCCATTAATAATCTGTATGGGATAAAAGTGGCAGATTTTAATAATGGGAAAATTTATCTGAAAGAGTACGTGTGGGGAACGGTATAGTAATACTTTTTGTTTAAGTGGGAATGGAGCATGGATTAACCTGGTTTGCTCTAATTTGCGTGGAATAACAGTAATTGTTTTATTATGCAAACAACGGTTAAAAATCATATTTATACATATGTAAATACAATATATAAATTAAGTGTATCTGTTCAGAACCCCGTTAGCTGAAAATGATATCCGGGTTTCCGTTCAGAGCTTCGCGGATAGCCGTGAAAGCATTGATTCCATGCTTGCGGGCTGAACCGATGTAACTCATGATTGTAAGATATTCCTGTGCGCCTTCTTCACTTCGGAAGCATCCTGAGACCTTGGTCTTTACTTTTACCATTCTCAGGTCACGTTCCGCCTGATTGTTATCAAAGGGTACGCAGAGATTCTTTATAAACAGGCAGACTGATTCCTTGTAATTTTCCAGTCTGCAAATCAAATTTAATACTTTGCTCTTTTTCTTGCGACCGCGCTTTTTAGCAGGTGTTTCAGGAAGTGGATTTTCCTCATATGCAGTTTTAATGATGGCATCATACTCCATATCAAACTTATGGCGGTGATAATAGCTGACCTCATCCTTATCTGAAATAAGTGCTTTATCACGCACCTTTTTCATATTGAGCAGAAGCTTCTTAAACCTTGAAGCCCATGTCTGCTCCGGATGATTCTCAATCACACCGTTCAATTCTCGGAGAAGATGTGCACAGCAGATGGCATGTTTCACATCCTGATACTTCCAGTAAGAGCCCCAGCAGTCATGGACAATGATGCCACGGGCATGTGGCAGTACATCCACTGCGTCCATACCTATCTGTCCGCGTTTCTGATTTATAGTCAGATAGGTATAATCCTGGTCGGATGCAACGTGAACCCAGCAGGTTTTTCCATCTACTCGGCTGCCTGTCTCATCACAATGAATCAACCCGAGCATGATCATTTTCAGGCGGATTCGCTCGTAAGTATCTTTCAGTGATTCCGCACAGCGTGTCACCATGTTTTTGATGGTTCCTGTCGCCAGTGGAATGTTAAACACACTGGACAGGATTTCATGCGTACGGTTAATGCTGACTGCACCAACGGTGTTGAAAGCTACAACCATTGCCTGAAGGTTTTTACCATACTGGACAGTTGCCTTTATGTTTTCAGGAAATGATCCGGTTTTCACGCCACCATGCAGAAGACATTCGCGCACTTCAATAAGATTGTGCGCGGTGACATCCACAGTCACAACCGCATCAACCTCATGACGTGTTTCTTTTATGCAGGCCTTGGAAAGGCATTTCGCACGATGGGGACAGCCGGTACAGTCAGAATGCATATGATCCTCGATGTGATCCGGCTCGGAGATGACGGAAAGATGAACGCCGTCATGACCTTCCTGAGCACCCTGCTTCTTTCCGGAGGATTCGCGAAGGCTTTTGTTCTTATTTACCGCAGGCTTCTTAAGTCCGTCGGATGAAGGTGGCTTGGAACTGTTTTTGGAATTTTTGTTTAACTGTTCCTTCAGTTCCTTGATGGTCTGGTTCAGCTCCTTGACAGTAGCTGTTAATTCAGCCACCTGATCCGACAGAGATGCGTTCTGTTCCATCAGATATCGAACGAATTCTTCTGTGATGTTAACCGGCATTCAGACCACCTTCTTTCCGCAAGATTCTATGCTTCTATTGTAGCGGAAACGTTGTAAAAAAGCGAATCTGTCAAAAAACTGATTGGCAAAATAACGGTGGATAAGTATTAAATTTGAAGGTGCAAATGCTAATAAATATATTCAAAATCGTCTTCAAAGACGAAAATGAAGAGGATAAAAAACTGATGGTTGCGATTTATCCACAAGGAGCATATATCGATAAAAGATCATCGTTTTTATCCACAAAGCAACAGCAATTCAGAGCGGAAAAAAATTTTCTCAATTCTCTGTTTTGCACAACAATTGGTCATTGAACTCGAGGGGGTTCTGAACAGTTACAATTAAGTATATATAAAAACCAAATTGCGATTATATATGAAGGAGAATAATGCAATGAAGGAATTTCAGAAACCATATTTAAAATTTCGTTTAGAGGGATTTAATTCATTAAATTTGAGGGATAATACAGAAAAAATTTGCATTGATAATGAATATATTTCAAGTATTTTTATCAATGATGATCTGACAGAAATGTATGTAGAACTTCGAGAAGGTGTTACATATAAAGAATTTCATACAGAGATTTGTACATTTTTAGACGGTATTTGTTTCAATATGTTAAGTCAAGTCGAAGTAGATGCAGATGTACCTTACTATATGCTGGAATTAGTTTGTGATGGAACAAACTATACGATATATGATAGAGCGTGTATTAGTGATTCTATGAGCCTTATAAGAAAAGTTTCGGCTGCTAATTTTTATGATAAGATTATTTCAGAAAAAAATGCTGTGTGTGAACAACATATATTGTATCAGAAGATGTTTGAAATGTTACATAATCCCAATATTACTATGCAATTTTTGGGGTTATACGACCTTTTGTTAAGTTTATTGTCAAGAAACGGAGAACTGAAGCAAAAATATGTTCATGATTATTTGGGAAAACACCAAGAACGTTATCAGCCAGATATTGCTTTTTTTACAAATAAGGATGGAAAACCAGAGGATACGCTAACACATCTTAGAAATAAAATAGCTCACTGCGAACAGACAAACGATTTAGAAAGTTATAGAACGATTGGGAGTCAAATACCGCCAGCAGTGATTAGAATTTTGTTGAAGGTACTGAATGATGTAATATGTGAAAAAGGGGAATATTAATAAAAAAGGATGTTATCATTTAAAATTGATAGCATCCTTTTTCTGCTATACAAAGCCGTTTTCTGCAAAGAAAATGTTATTGATATGTTTTTCTGATATGATAAAAGTGTATGCAAAAAAAATTTTATGCATTATAGATTTATACAATGGTTAAACTGTTTGTATAAATTTAGTAAGGCTTGAAAACTTATATTCATGTGAAATGCGGCTTGCGTACATTGCTGTATTGGACGAAGGAGAGTGCGAAATGGATAAATATAAAGAATTGATAGAGCTTTTTTCAGATGTCCTCGAAAAGTCGAAGGATTACCATATTGCGTATATCTATCAGGTGGGCTATGTGTCTTTGGTTGGTTTATTAAGCAAAGAGGAAGGACAGAACCGGTCAATGATAGTCGATGAAATATTTTCCTCCCCGGAAGGAATGGCGGAAAGTCTACTGCGTAACTGGCGTTGGCAGTGGTTTTATGAAAATAGGGAATTATTGCCACGAAAAGATTATGATGATATTTGCAGACTCGATGACGAGCTGCCGGACAGCCTGCGGGACCAATATAAGCAGGATATTCTAAGCTGGCAGGACAAAATACAGGCTGTCTTACAAAAAGAAAGTTAGGTCTGTTTGTATATTAGGCGTCCGATGAGGGAAGTAGCAGAGATAAAAACAAATACGATTGCCTGAAGGAACATATACCTTGTGTTTTGGGTAAAGATGAAAAATAAAGCAAGGAAAAAGCTGATAAGCATCGTAAAATAAGTTCTCTTAATGAATGTGCGGTTTTCCTGTGCATCAACTTCCCGATTTGGATGATCAACCGGACCGATGACCAGTATCAGTATGGCGGCAAACAGATACAGTGCAAAAGAGATTGGAACAGGTATTGTTAAATATTTTACTGCCAACAGGGAAACTGTGAGTATAAAGCAGGAACCTATAAAACAGGCAAAATATGTTTTCATATGCAAGCCGCCGCCGTAGGAGCGCATAGGAATAAAGAGCAGGAAAAAGAAAAGGCATTCAGGCAGCATACCGAGAAAAAGTGCTATTATAATGCTGCATATGGTACTCACAGACAGCTCTAAAAAGCATTGAAACCCGTACTGATAGATTTCTACTAATTCTTCGGTTATTATCTTTTTTTCATATATGTAATTGGTTAATTTCTTCGCTAAATACTCCATGACAGCTCCTTTTTAAAATTCAAAATCAATCTATGCTACTTGGCGTTCTCCGAATATGAACCATACATGACAATAATAACCTGAAATATATTGTCATTGTCCGCTATATCCATTTGACCATGATAATTTTCGATGGCATGGTTAATGGATGAAAGTCCGAGACCGTGATATATGTTATCGCCCTTTGTAGTTATGTAATGACCAATAATATCTTTTTTGCGCTTTACCTGATAGTTGTTTTTTATGCATAGCTGAAAGATGTCTTTGGCATAGGAAATATCAAGGCTTATAAATCCTTTTTCGTCTGGAATATTTCGGCAGGCTTCTAGTGCGTTTTCCAGTAAGTTTCCTAAAACTATAGCTAAATGTCCGCTTTCAAATGGAAGGGAAGCGGGTACAAGAACATTGACATTAAACTGTACATTATCCTTTTGTGCTGCAGCATATGCATGATTGATTAAGGAATCAATGACTATGTTACCGCTGTGGGAAATTTCCTCAGGACGATCTCCGGCGCTGACATCTAACATTTGCATTATGTATTTCTCTGCCGCACTGGTCTGTCCTGTCTGAACCATTCCGAGAAGACTGGAGAGATGATTTTTCAAATCATGCCGCAATCTGCGGATTTCAAGGTAGAGACTCTCACGTTCTTCCGCCTGTTGGCTGCAAAGTTCCAGTTGCTGCGCATATAGACGGTTTTGCCCACGCAGTTCAGCGTTCCGGCTGATCCAGTCGTAGACCTCAAAGATAACATAGTTTACAATCAGCAACAGGAAACTCGCTGTGACGGAGAATATCATATATTCGTTATGGACAGCCGCAATAAGAAATATGTGGTGCATCATATAGATACTGCTGATTGGTATCAGTAAAATGCTCAAAAAGTAAAGCAGGGGAATTTCAGAATAGTGGTTATCCTTGATGCAGTGACTTATGATTACTGATAACAGCAGCATACACATCTTGGATATGAAACTTCCGGCATCCAGAAGCGTTCTGGAATCAAAACCCATAGACATTAATATCATTATGACAATAACTTCCACTAACATCCATACTGCACATATCAATAAGGAAAATATACAACGCTGTTTGATACTCCTCTTGCGGGTAGCTGAGCTGATCATATATATCAGCAGGACATTCCCGAACAATAGCAGATGTGGCGGGAATATGGAATTGATATTGTTTATGATCAGAAAGACATAATATATGCCCCATTCTATGCAGCTTTTTAAATTTTCATTTGCCGGTCCCAAAAATACTTTCATATATTTTCGTATAATGAGAAGGTGGAGCAGCGATAGGAGCAGTTCGGGGATTATCGTTAAACATTCCGTCATTCTTCTATGACCGCCTTTCCGCCTGCAATTTTACAAAGCTGTTGGCGCACGTCCTTCTGCCGATCCTCGCTGATTTTCAATTCTATTTCTTTCCCCATGAAACTGATAGTAATATTAGAAAAATTCATTTTCTTAACATAGTCGTAATTTACTAAAAAAGACTGGTGTATACGCAGAAAATATTGCCTGCTTGCCACCAGTTCCTTTTCCACATTATTGAGCTTTCCATAAAAATGTTCATTGGAACCGTCCTTAAGGTGGATATAAACGATTCTGTTATTGCTTTCAAAATAAACGATGTCTCTTACAGGCACTTTCCGAATTTCCTTGTTGAATGTAAATTGATAGAATACTTCTGTCTCATTGATGCGTTTGCAAGATTCCTTAAAATAACGAGCAAACTGGACATGGTCTAAAGGTTTAGAGAGAAAGCGGAATGGCTCTACTTCAAACAGTTCCTTTAAATAGTTGTCATAGCCCGATACATAAATCAGCAGTACGGTCCGGTCTATTTCACGGATGCATCGTGCAGCCGTTATTCCGTCTACCTGCTCCATTTCAATGTCAATAAATATAAGTTGATAATGCTCGCCGTTCTGAATGCTATTCAGAAGGGTTTTGCCGTCAGAGAATACTTCGGTTTCCACACGGATACCCAGCTTCTGGCTTTCCTGAAACACCAGAGTTTCAATTTCTCCGGTAAATTTTAAATCATCATCACATATTGCTACTTTCAGCATTTTTCCTCTCTTCCTTTGCAGATCCTTCCCCGCTTTCCTTTTGCGCCTGCTCTAAGCGCTCAAGTATGCAGCGGAGTGTCTTTTGGTTGACTTCGGTCAGATTCTGATAGCGAATGACAATATCATAACATCTATCCATTTCCTGGTTCATACGATACTGTCCGTTATAATCACGTTTTACATCTGAAATCCCAAGTATGTAGTCGGTGGTAACATTAAACTGTTTCGATATTTCTATGAGTAAATCAGAAGGAATATCATTAGCGTTGTTTTCCATTCTGCTTACCGCTTGTTGTGTAGTTCCAATTTTCTCGGCAAGGGCTTCTTGGGACAAGGATAAATTCTTTCTTAATTCACGAATACGATTATTTTCCATATGTACAACTTCCTTTCATGTACCATTTTTACATAAATGTACAAAATAGACCAACAAGCTAACCGTGTAAATGAAATACGCATATAGCGGTAAAACAAACAGATATACAATTTTAATATCGGTATGGAAATAATTGCGGGAAAAATTACATGCTGTGTCGGAATTTCAACATTGAAGGGGAAAAACCTGAAAAATAAGATATACTTGCAATTAAAATGAAATGGGAGGTGTGTTGTATGGTAGGCAGCAAAAAGAAAAATATTGCAGCAACAATTTTGGGAAAAGTGGCACTTAATTCTGCAAAAGCGGCAGCGGACAGCAGATGTATGTATTGCTTGCATCAGCCCAAGCAGCCGGCAGGAATAAAAAAGCTTTCCAGATAAGAAGGCTGGCATACGGAAGAAAATGCTGCCATATGTGTGAGGAAACTCATATGTATGGCAATATTTTTGGGAAAAGAGTTCGGTCAATTCATTTCCATTGTAATGAACTTAAAAATATACAGTAGACAATCTGCACGGTAAATTGTAAAAACACACGAATGATATTCAATATTTGAAACTCATGCGTGTGTTTTTATGCGCAAATATAGGATAGGGGTATATTGTATATTTTTATGTTAGCGGCATATGGGATAAGAAGGCATCCCAATTCAACAAAGAATTATATCAGAGAAAGAATACATATGAAAGGGTGCGACCTGACATAATGTGTTCTTTTTTTTTATGCCTGTCGAAATATGCTGCTTTATGTCTGGGCTTGTATCCGTGATCCTCCGCTCAGTTCTTCATTTCAAAAATTAATTAGAATGGAGAATAGATGAATGAAGGATATAAGATATATTATTGCGGATAATGTGAGATTATACCGGAAAAAGGAAAACTTAACACAGGCAGAACTTGCGGAACGGGCAGAACTGTCTTTGGATACCATAAAAAGGATTGAGGGTGGAAAAAGAACAATGTCATTAGAGAATTTTATAAGGCTTTCGGATGCGCTCCGTGTACCGTTATCATTTTTTCTATATGCTCAAATGGATAAGGTGCCGGAGGTGGAAAGGATACATTGTATTTTGGAAGGAAGGAGTGAGAAGCAAAAGGAATATTTGTTACATATGTTGCAAGAGACGGTTAAAGGAATGGACAAGTTGTTATAATGTTTGAGCCTTAGAATTGGTGAATAGGTCGATTTATTTCGAGTTATCATTTAGGGCAAAATAAGATATAAATAATGGATTTTTTAATAAAGGCATTGTATATGGAAAAATTACGAGAAAACTCGGAAAAATTACAACATTAATGCGATAAGTAAAAATTGTGGTAGCATATGCGTTGGAAGTTAAAGCAATAAATACAATGCGAAACATTTACTTTTTCTCTGTATGATTACAAGTTTAATTATATTGGAAATTTTAAACATGATCAATCATTGAGAGAGTGATTTTGCTTAGGGAGGTAGAATGAATGGAAGAATGGAACTACAATATCTATGTTAAAGGAGAAGAACCTGAAAGGTTGGAACCTACGGATATTATTATTAGCACTAGAAGGGAATTGGAAATCTTAAGACTCTGTCTTGGGAACAAAATCAAGTTTATGGTATAGTGGCTCAGTTGTCAAGACAAAAATCTAAGATTTTTATAATGAACTGATATGGTGGATAAGTTACGAGGAGCATG